>ERZ780212.12-NODE-12-length-230996-cov-9.790708_pt1 | contig 230996 bp, 188 predicted proteins | sample MGYA00511364_ERZ780212 | MGnify/ENA primary metagenome ERZ780212 (study PRJEB29588, sample SAMEA2147991) | human gut metagenome | biome: human gut; feature: human-associated habitat; material: faeces | place: Denmark | collected 2008/2010 ... | reverse complement strand
GATTAAGATTTGTCTACGAAAAGAAAAATTGTAGCGTATCTATTGATACTTTACAACTAAAGTCTTTTTGTTCTATGTAAATTAATAATATTGTTTTGTGTTTGTTCAACTGAATATCAATGTTTATGTTTTGTTTTTTTAAGTGATTTATGGGCATCACAAGGATATTGGACTATGTATACTAATAACCTTAAATTGTTGTTGGACCAATTGCCGGAAATGTTTTTCTTCTCTAAAACAACGCTTTTCTCCACTTTTTTTATAATTTTGCAGCCTTAAAACAGGAGGCAGGGCCCTAAGCGTCCGAAGCGGGCGTGGCCGGAGGCTTCCGACAAACAACGTTCAAAGTAAAAACAAAAATAAAACCATGGGTAAATTTGCCGAACATTCAAAGTTTAATCTATCGGAAATCAACAAGGAAGTGTTGAAGAAATGGGACGAAAACCAGGTTTTCGCCAAGAGTATGACAGAACGTGAAGGATGTCCTTCCTTCGTATTCTTCGAAGGACCTCCCTCGGCCAACGGTATGCCGGGCATTCATCACGTCATGGCTCGTACCATCAAGGACATCTTCTGCCGCTACAAGACGATGAAGGGCTTCCAGGTGAAGCGCAAGGCCGGATGGGATACGCACGGACTCCCCGTGGAACTGGGCGTGGAGAAGGCGCTGGGCATCACGAAGGAAGACATCGGCAAGACCATCTCCGTGGCCGACTACAACGCCGCCTGCCGCAAGGACGTGATGAAGTTCACGAAGGAGTGGGAGGACCTGACGCACAAGATGGGCTACTGGGTGGACATGAAAGACCCTTACATCACCTACGATAACCGCTACATCGAGACCCTCTGGTGGCTGCTGAAGCAGCTCTACAAGAAGGGCCTGCTCTATAAAGGCTATACCATCCAGCCCTATTCGCCTGCCGCAGGTACGGGACTGAGCTCGCACGAGCTGAACCAGCCCGGCTGCTACCGCGACGTGAAGGACCTGACGGTGGTAGGCCAGTTCAAGATGAAGAACCCGAAGCCCGAAATGGCAGAGTGGGGTACACCTTACTTCATCGCCTGGACCACCACGCCCTGGACCTTGCCCAGCAACACGGCCCTCTGTGTCGGCCCGAAGATTGACTACGTGGCCGTGCAGACCTACAACGGCTATACGGGCGAGAAGATGACCGTCGTGCTGGCCAAGCCGTTGCTCTATACACACTTCAACAAGAAGGCCGAAGGCATTGCATTAGAGGACTATAAGCCCGGCGACAAGCTGATCCCCTTCAAGGTGGTAGGCGAATACAAGGGTACGGACCTCGTAGGCATGGAGTACGAACAGCTCATCCCCTGGGTGAAGCCCACCGAGCTGGACAACGAAGGCAACTGGCAGGAAGCATCGGCCAAGGCTTTCCGTGTCATCCCCGGCGACTATGTGACGACCGAGGACGGTACGGGTATCGTACACATCGCCCCGACTTTCGGTGCCGACGACGCCAACGTGGCACGTGCGGCCGGCATCCCTTCGCTGTTCATGATCAACAAGCGTGGCGAGACCCGCCCCATGGTGGACCTCACGGGTAAGTTCTACTTGCTGGACGAGCTGGACGAGAAGTTCGTGGCCCAGTGCGTCGATACCGAGGCCTACAAGGAATATCAGGGCCGTTGGGTGAAGAATGCCTACGACCCGCAGTTCACCGTCGACGGCAAGTACGACGAGAAGGCCGCCCAGGCAGCCGAGTCGCTCGACTTCTACATCTGCATGATGATGAAAGCCGCCAACCAGGCCTTCAAGATAGAGAAGCATGTGCACAACTATCCGCACTGCTGGCGCACGGACAAGCCGGTGCTCTACTATCCGCTGGACAGCTGGTTCATCCGCAGCACTGCCTGCAAGGAGCGCATGATGGAGCTGAACAAGACCATCAACTGGAAGCCCGAGTCAACGGGTACGGGACGCTTCGGCAAGTGGCTCGAGAACTTGAACGACTGGAATCTGAGCCGTTCGCGCTACTGGGGTACGCCGCTGCCCATCTGGCGTACCGAGGACGGCACGGAAGAGAAGTGCATCGAATCCGTGGAAGAGCTCTACAACGAAGTGGAGAAGTCCGTGGCCGCCGGCCTCATGAAGAGCAATCCCTACAAGGACAAGGGCTTTGTGCCGGGCGAATATACGAAAGAGAACTATGACAAGATAGACCTGCACCGCCCCTACGTGGACGACATCATCCTCGTTTCGAAGGACGGCAAGCCCATGAAGCGCGAGACCGACCTGATCGACGTATGGTTCGACTCCGGCTCCATGCCTTATGCGCAGATACACTACCCGTTCGAGAACAAGGAGCTGCTGGACAGCCATCAGGTATATCCCGCCGACTTCATCGCCGAAGGCGTTGACCAGACACGCGGCTGGTTCTTCACGCTCCATGCCATCGCCACGATGGTGTTCGACAGCGTGGCCTACAAAGCCGTCATCTCCAACGGTCTGGTGCTCGACAAGAACGGCAACAAGATGTCCAAGCGACTGGGCAATGCCGTCGATCCTTTCTCGACCATCGAGAAGTATGGTTCCGACCCCTTGCGCTGGTACATGATAACCAACTCCTCGCCGTGGGACAACCTGAAGTTCGACGTCGAAGGTGTGGAGGAAGTGCGCCGCAAGTTCTTTGGTACCTTATATAATACGTATTCCTTCTTCGCTCTCTATGCCAACGTCGACGGCTTCGAATACAAGGAAGCCGACGTGCCCATGGAGAAGCGCCCCGAAATAGACCGCTGGATTCTGTCCCTGCTCAACACGCTGGTGAAGAACGTGGATGCCTGCTACAACGACTACGAGCCTACCAAGGCCGGCCGTCTGATATCCGACTTCGTCAACGACAACCTGTCCAACTGGTATGTGCGCCTCAACCGCAAACGCTTCTGGGGCGGCGGCATGACCGAGGACAAGCTCTCGGCTTATCAGACCCTCTATACCTGCCTCGAGACGGTGGCCAAGCTGATGGCGCCCATCGCGCCGTTCTATGCCGACATGCTCTACGGCGACCTGATTGCCGTGACTGGCCGCGACCAGGTGGTTTCCGTCCACCTCGCCAAGTTCCCCGTCTGCGACGAGACATTGGTCAACACCGAACTCGAAGCCCGCATGCAGGTGGCTCAGGACATCACGTCCATGGTACTGGCTCTACGCCGCAAGGTGAACATCAAGGTACGCCAGCCGCTGCAGTGCATCATGATTCCTGTGGTGGACGAAGAACAACGTGCCCACATCGAAGCCGTGAAGGCGCTCATCATGAACGAAGTGAACGTGAAGGAAATCAAGTTTGTCGACGGAGCCGCCGGCGTACTGGTGAAGAAAGTGAAGTGCGACTTCAAGAAACTGGGCCCGAAGTTCGGCAAGCAGATGAAGGCCGTGGCTGCCGCTGTAGCAGAAATGTCACAGGAAGCCATCGCCGAGCTGGAAAAGAACGGCCGCTACACCTTCAATCTGGACGGTGTGGAAGCCGTAGTCGAGGCTGCCGACGTGGAAATTTTCAGCGAAGACATCCCCGGCTGGCTGGTGGCCAACGAAGGCCGACTGACTGTGGCACTGGAAGTTACCGTTACTGAGGAGCTGCGTCGCGAAGGTGTGGCCCGTGAGCTGGTGAACCGCATCCAGAACATCCGCAAGTCCAGCGGTTTCGAGATTACCGACAAAATAAATATTACATTGTCTAAAAATACGCAGACAGATGATGCGGTAAACGAATATAAAGACTATATTTGCAACCAGGTTCTGGCAACCTCGCTCACGTTGGCCGATGAAGTACAGGACGGTACCGAGCTGAACTTCGACGACTTCTCGCTCTTCGTGAAGGTTGAAAAGAACTGAGAGTGAATGGAAAAGATAATTTAATACCGAAACAAACTAAACACATTTACAATTATGTCAGAAAAAACAAGGTACTCAGATGCTGAGTTGGAAGAGTTTCGCGCCATTATATTGGAAAAGCTTGAGTTGGCGCAGCGCGACTACGATTTGCTGAAGGCCAGCCTAACCGGTGCTGACGGCAATGATACGGATGATACGTCTCCTACATATAAAGTATTGGAAGAAGGTGCCAATACCTTGTCCAAGGAAGAGACGACCCGCCTGGCCCAGCGCCAGCTGAAGTTCATTCAGGGACTTCAGGCTGCTTTGGTGCGCATTGAGAACAAAACGTACGGCATTTGCCGCGAGACCGGCAAGCTGATTCCGAAGGAACGCCTGCGTGCCGTGCCTCATGCTACCCTGAGCATCGAGGCCAAGAACAGTGGCAAGAAGTAATAGGGAACAGAGCAGGCTATGGGCTGTGCAGGGGCAATCGTCTCTGTACGTCCGTAGCTTGCGTTTTTTTATAATCGGTAGAGATTGGAATGAAGAACTTTTGGACCAAGGGACGGATAGCCCTGCTTGTAATATTTTCGGTACTGATTGTCGACCAGCTGATTAAGGTGGCCGTGAAGACGGGCATGTACTGGCACGACAGTGTCAATGCCATTAGCTGGTTGTACGACAAACTGGGTATCCATGCCGAACCTCCTACGTGGTTTTACATCTTCTTTACGGAGAACAACGGCATGGCCTTCGGTATGGAAATTGTAGGAAAACTGTTCCTGACCTCCTTCCGTATTGCAGCCGTGGCCGTCATTGCCTGGTTCCTGTATAAGTTTGTGCAGCACAAGATGAAGACCGGTTTCATCGTCTGCGTGTCGTTGGTGCTGACGGGAGCTTTGGGCAACATCATCGACAGTGTGTTCTATGGCGTGCTGTTCAGTGAAAGCACGACCTACCAGCTGGCTTCGTTCCTGCCCGAGGGTGGCGGATATGCTCCCTTGTTCTACGGAAAGGTGGTCGATATGTTCTACTTCCCGATTATTGAGACCGATTGGCCGTCGTGGATGCCTTTCGTCGGCGGTGAACATTTCATTTTCTTCAGCCCTATTTTCAACTTTGCCGACGCTTCCATCAGTTGCGGCATCATTGCCCTGCTGCTTTTCTACAGCAGATATTTGAATGAAGCCTATCATACAGTAATCCGGAAATGATGAAAAACAAAAATAGACTTCAGTGGTATGGAGCAGCGGTTTTCCTGTTGCTGGCCTTGGCTTCCTGTCAAGTGAAGAGGCCCGACGGCGTCTTTTCGGATGCGGAGATGGAAAACGTGCTTTATGATTATCACATTGCCAAGGCGATGGGGGAAGGGCTTCCCTATAATGAGAACTACAAACGTGTACTCTATGTGGAGGCTGTATACCGCAAGTATGGCATTACGGAGGCTCAGTTCGACTCTTCGATGACGTGGTTTGCGCGCAATCCGGAGGTGCTTTCCAAAATATATGAGAACATCAATACGCGGCTGAAAGCGGAAAAGGAATCGTTGGAAACGCTGATTGCCCAACGCGACAACAAACCTCGCACTTCGAAGCCGGGTGACAGCATTGATGTATGGGGCTGGCAACGGCTCTATCAGCTGTCTGGTATGCCGATGGACAACAAGATAACCTTTGTCTTGCCGGCCGACAGTAACTTCCAGGATCGGGACACGTTGCGGTGGAATGTGCATTTCGCTTTTCAGGGAACCGGTTTTGACAGTTTGTCGGCACCGGTAATGGCCATGCAGATTCATTACAAGAACGACAGCATCGTGGGGGATATCCGTAGGATCTTGTCTGCGGGCTACCATTCATTGACCTTGCAGGGCGATACGTTGGGTGCAATCGAGGAAGTGACCGGCTTTGTGTATTATCCCCGGCAGGCAGAGCAGCGTGCATTGTTGCTCAACCGGATCTCCTTGATGCGCTATCATTGTACCGACACGACGTCTGTAGCGGCAAAAGATACGTTGAAGACGGTTTCTGGCGAACAGCCTGAAACGGTTGTGAAAACCGATTCGGTGAAGGACAAACCCGCTGACATGGGTAAGCCGGGCAGTACGCCTCGTGTCCGTCCCAGGCCGTCCGCGTTTGAGGAAGACCGAAAAGTGCAGAAACAGCCTGTTGCACGTCCGGTGCAGAACAAGCCGTTGAAATTGAACAATCGTGAAAGAAATCCCCGTCGGCAATGATACGTTATGCGGCCCATTATGTCTATTTGCCCGACTATGGCTTTCTGAAACAGCATGTGGTGGAAATGCTGGACGGACATGTCATTGCCCTGTTCCCACTGACATCGGAGATTGAAAACACAGAATGGCAGCCGGGGGTAATTGTGCTGACGGCTTCGGAACACGAAGTGGATGCCTCATTGTTCAGAGTAAAGACGCTGTTGGAGGAGGTACCATCTGACGTAAAGGATAAGCTGTCGCAATGGATACCGATTCTGTTGTTTCCTTTCGATTTTACAGGGATGAAGCCTGTCGCCGGAACTCAGCACATACGATTGCGGTAGCAATGGCTACGTTGAGCGACTCTGCCGTTTCCCGTCCGACCGGGTAATTGGGAATATACAGTCGTCGGTTGATCAGGTTTCTTACTTCCGGGCTGATGCCGTTTCCTTCGTTTCCCATGACAATCAGTCCGTGGGTTGACAAAGATTCCTTATACATGTTTTCTCCATCGAGGAAGGTTCCGTAGACAGGAATGTCCTTGTCCAATGATGCGATAAGGTCGGGCAGGGGGGTGTAGTGCAGCTTTACATGAGCTATGCCGCCCATTGTGGCTTGGATAGCTTTGGGGTTGTAGATGTCGGCGGTATGGAGGGAGCAGTAGATGTGTTCGATGCCGAACCAGTCGGCCAGTCGGACAATGGTCCCCAGATTGCCGGGATCCTGTACATTGTCCAGTGCCAGACAGAGCGACTGACGGATGACGGACGGATCTGTTGGGTATTTGGGTTGTTCGAATATGGCCAATACTTGTTGGGGTGTTTTCAGCAGGCTGGCCCGTGAGAGTTCTTCTTCGCTGACTTCGGCCGTTTCGTCTGCAGACACCTTGCAACGGTTTTCAGGAACCGCGAACCACTCGGCTGTGGCAGCCAGGAAACGGCAGGGGAAGTGTCCCAGCAAGTCGCCGACCAATTTGTGCCCTTCGGCCAAAAAGACGCCTTCTGCCTGGCGGTTTTTCTTCAGTTCCAGTGAACGGATGTATTTAATTTTGTTCTTGCTCAGTGTCATACAGGTGTGGAATTGCTTTTTCCGCAAAAGTACGCCATTATTTTCAGATAATCAAAAACTCTTTGGCATCAGTTTGTTTTTAGGAACCGAAAATTAAGCCTATATTTGTAGCTGCTTATGTGCGTATCCGATATGAAGAAAGGCTTTTACAGTGTATTGTCCGTTCTGGTTCTGTTGTTGTCGGCATCTTGCTCTTCCACCAAGTATGTGCCCGACGGCTCTTTCCTGCTGGACGATGTGAAGATACAGACGGACAATAAGAATGTAAAGCCGTCGGATCTTTCTCCTTATGTACGCCAGACTCCCAATTCCAAATGGTTCAGCCTGATCAAGACCCAGTTGTATGTATACAATTGGTCGGGGGCAGACACGACACGTTGGGGAAATCGTATGTTGCGAAAATTGGGAGATGCGCCGGTCATCTACAAGGAAGAGGAAACGGCACGTACGGCCGAGGAAATGACAAAAGCCGTTCAGAACATGGGGTATTTGGGAGCCACCGTTGAGCCGCTGCGTTATGTGAAGAAGAAAAAGCTCAAACTGATTTATCGGGTACATACGGGCAATCCCTACATCGTACGCAGCATTCATTATGATATCCCCGATACGACTGTCTGGAACTATATGCAGCAGGACTCTGTCTCTACACTTTTGAACGAAGGAATGGTGATGAACGTTAATCGCCTGGATGCGGAGCGGTTGCGCATCACCAATATTTTACTGGAGAACGGGTATTATAAATTCAACAAGGATTATTTTTACTATTCGGCCGATACGGTGAAGAATACTTATCAGGTAGACCTTACTCTTCACCTCTCCCTTTATAGGCCGAGAGCTGGACAAAGGGAGGTACCCCATCCTCAGTATCGGGTGGATAAAGTAAGTTTTGTGACGGATTATGACGTGATGAAATCTTCTTCTACCAATGGCATTGAAGTGAACGATTCGTTGCATTACAAAGGCTTTCCCATTTATTTTAAGGACAAGTTGTACCTTCGTCCCCAAGTATTGGAGAATAACTTGCGTATCGTGCCGGGCAGTTTGTATAACGAACAGCAGGTGCAGCGCACCTATTCCAATTTCGGACGTCTGCAGGCTTTGAAATATACCAATATCCGTTTTTTAGAAAACCACAAGGACAGTACGCTCTTGAATGCTTATGTGATGTTGACCAAAAGCAAACATCAATCCGTTTCTTTTGAACTGGAAGGAACTAACTCTGCGGGCGATTTGGGGGCGGCAGCGGCTTTGTCTTTTCAACATCGCAACTTGTTTCGTGGGTCGGAAGGGTTGACGCTCCGTCTGCGTGGGGCTTACGAGGCCATTTCACCTTTGAGTAGTGGATATAGTCAGGAAAATTATACGGAGCTGGGAGCTGAAGTCTCCTTGAACTTTCCACGCTTCATGTTTCCTTTTTTAAGTAATGATTACAAAAGGAAGATAAGGGCTACTACGGAATTTGGTCTGCAGTACAATTATCAGATGCGTCCTGAGTTTACCCGTATCGTAGCTTCGGGCAGTTGGAGTTACCGTTGGGGGGTACAGCACCAGCGCGCGCAACATCGCATTGATTTGTTGGATATCAATTATCTCTATATGCCTTGGATTGATCCGAGTTTCAAGGAAAAATATCTGGAGCAGGAAGAGAACTATATTCTGGCCTACAATTACGAGGACCGCTTTATCGTTCGTACAGGTTATACGTATACCTATAATAGTGCAGGGCAAGCGTTGACCAACAATACGCTGATTGGAAATTCTTATTCTATCCGTGTGAACGTGGAGTCGGCAGGCAATATCTTGTATGGGTTGGCCAAACTGACCGGCATGAAGAAGAATGAGGCTGGAGAATATACGCTGTTGAATATTCCTTTTGCTCAATACGTGAAGGGTGATTTTGACTATGCCAAGAATATTGTGATAGACAACCGTAATTCTTTGGCTTTTCACATTGGCGGAGGAATCGCTGTTCCATACGGCAACGCCAGTGTCGTGCCTTTCGAGAAGCGTTATTTTTCGGGAGGAGCCAACAGCGTCCGTGGTTGGTCGGTCCGAGAGTTAGGTCCGGGATCTTATCAGGGGGATAAGAATAACTTCTTGAACCAGTCAGGAGATATCAAACTGGATGCTAGTGTGGAGTATCGTACTCGTTTGTTCTGGAAATTCCGTGGGGCGGTGTTTGTTGATGCGGGCAACATCTGGACATTGCGTGATTATGAAAGCCAGCCGGGCGGACAATTTAAGTTCAATCGGTTTTATAAGCAAATAGCTGTGGCCTATGGAATAGGATTGCGTCTGGACCTTGATTTCTTTGTCCTTCGTTTTGATGGAGGTATGAAGGCCATTAATCCGGTTTACGAAAGTGGTCGGGACCGTTATCCCATTATTCATCCTGATTTCGGCCGTGACTTTGCTTTCCATTTTGCGGTTGGATATCCTTTCTGAACACAGCCTTTTCATCTTTTGGAAATGGTGTAGATACCATATCGGGATTCTATTGCAGATTTTCCCTTATTTTCGCATCTCTGTTACAGTTTTTTTGTATTTTTGGGCAATAAAAGAATGGAAGACGATTCAAAAATATAATAGATATTATTATGATAACACAACAAGACAAAGAGATGCTTGCCCAAAAAGGCATCTCGGAACAACAGATTGCCGAACAGCTGGCTTGTTTTGAAAAAGGCTTTCCCTACCTGAAACTGTATGCGGCCGCTTCGGTCGAGAATGGTATTCTGGCTCTTGATGCCGATGCTCAGAAAAAATATCTGGATGCGTGGGAAGCCTATATGAAGACGGATAAAGTGGTTGTGAAGTTTGTGCCGGCTTCGGGCGCGGCCAGCCGCATGTTCAAGAACTTGTTCGAATTTCTGGGAGCTGATTATGAGGTTCCCCAGACTACATTTGAGAAGACTTTCTTTGAGAAAATTGAGAAATTCGCTTTTTATTCCGATCTGAATGAAGCTTGCCTGAAGACTGCAGGCCAGGGAATTCCGGAATTACTGGCTGCAGGCAAATACAAAGCTGTTGTGTCGGCTTTGCTGGAGGAAGCGGGGCTGAATTATGGTTCTTTGCCAAAAGGCTTGTTGAAGTTTCACAAATACGAAGACGGCAACCGCACGCCGGTAGAAGAACATCTGGTGGAAGGCGCCCTTTATGCAGCCAACAAGAACGGAAAGGTGAATGTTCACTTTACCGTATCGCCCGAACACCGGGCTTTGTTCAAGGCATTGGTCGATGAAAAGGCTTCCGCTTATGCCAAGAAATACGGAGTAGACTATAACGTCAGTTTCTCTGAACAGAAACCAAGTACCGATACAATCGCTGCGGATATGGAAAACAAGCCTTTCCGTGACAATGGAAAACTGCTTTTCCGTCCGGGAGGTCATGGTGCCTTGATTGAGAACTTGAATGACTTGGATGCCGATATCATCTTTATCAAGAACATCGACAATGTGGTACCCGACAAGATGAAGGGGGACACCGTTCTTTACAAGAAATTGATTGCCGGTGTGCTGGTGGCTTTACAGCAGAAGACATTCAGCTATCTGCAGTTGCTGGACAGCGGGAAATATACTCATGACCAGGTGCTTGAGATTCTTCAGTTCTTGCAGAAGAACCTGCATTGCAAGAATCCGGAAGTGAAGAATCTCGAAGACTCCGAACTGGCCATTTACTTGAAGAAGAAGCTGAACCGCCCGATGCGTGTCTGTGGTATGGTGAAGAATGTAGGTGAGCCTGGTGGTGGTCCGTTCCTGGCTTATAACAGTGACGGTACCATTTCTTTGCAAATTTTGGAAAGCTCTCAGATAGACATGAAAGATCCGGCCAAGAAGGAAATGTTCGAGAAGGGGACTCACTTCAATCCGGTAGATCTGGTGTGCGCTGTGCGCGACTATAAAGGTCATAAGTTTGACCTGGTGAAGTACGTCGACAAGGCGACAGGATTCATTTCCTATAAATCGAAAAACGGTAAGGATCTGAAGGCGCTCGAATTACCAGGGCTGTGGAACGGAGCGATGAGCGATTGGAATACTGTCTTTGTAGAAGTACCTTTGAGTACGTTCAATCCCGTGAAGACAGTCAACGATTTGTTGAGAGCACAGCATCAGTAATAAACTTTTTGGAAGACCTTTCCAACAAGATGATTCTTGTTGGAAAGGTCTTCTTCTTTTATTGGAATATATACATTTTATAATAGACAGATAGTACGATGAAGAAAATTTTGTTATTGGGTTCCGGTGAGTTGGGCAAGGAATTTGTGATTGCTGCCCAGCGCAAGGGACAGTATATCATTGCCTGCGATTCGTATGCGGGAGCTCCTGCGATGCAGGTGGCAGATGAGTGTGAAGTATTCAGCATGCTCGATGGCGATGCTCTGGAACGCGTTGTGCGCAAGCATCAGCCGGACATTATCGTTCCCGAAATTGAGGCTATCCGTACCGAACGCCTTTACGATTTCGAAAAGGAAGGCATTCAGGTGGTGCCCAGTGCGCGTGCGGTGAACTTTACCATGAACCGTAAGGCTATCCGTGACTTGGCAGCCAAGGAACTTGGGCTGAAAACGGCGAAATACTTCTATGCGAAGTCGCTCGATGAACTGAAGGAAGCAGCTGCTAAGATAGGTTTCCCCTGCGTTGTGAAGCCACTGATGTCATCCTCGGGGAAAGGACAGTCGTTGGTGAAGAGTGCCGATGAACTAGAACATGCTTGGGAATATGGTTGCAACGGAAGTCGAGGTGACATCAAGGAACTGATTATCGAAGAGTTCATCAAATTCGACAGTGAGATTACCTTGCTTACGGTCACTCAGAAGAACGGGCCTACGCTGTTCTGCCCGCCCATCGGTCACGTGCAGAAAGGTGGTGACTATCGGGAGAGCTTCCAGCCTGCCCACATTGATCCTGCCCATCTGAAGGAAGCGCAGGAGATGGCAGAGAAAGTAACCCGTGCCCTGACAGGTGCCGGTCTGTGGGGAGTGGAATTCTTCCTGAGCCATGAGAACGGTGTCTATTTCTCCGAACTTTCTCCCCGTCCGCACGATACGGGTATGGTGACCTTGGCTGGTACCCAGAATCTGAACGAATTTGAACTGCATCTGCGTGCTGTTTTGGGATTGCCTATTCCGAACATCAAATTGGAGCGGATGGGAGCCAGTGCAGTTATCCTGTCGCCCATAGCCAGTCAGGAACGTCCCAACTACCGTGGCATGGAGGAAGTGACAAAGGCGGAAGATACGTATCTGCGCATTTTCGGCAAGCCCACTACGCGCATCAACCGCCGTATGGGTGTGGTACTTTGCTATGCACCGCTGGGTAGTGATCTCGATGCGTTGCGCGACAAGACAAAGGCTTTGGCAGCCAAGGTAGAGGTGTATTGATAAAGATACTTTAGCATTGAATGGGAAGAGGCTGTCTCAAAATTAAAAACAGAGATAAGTTTACTTACAATTTATAAGCTACAACATAAAAACCTCCTGCTTTTAGTCCTATAATTGCAATAAATAAGGGCTAAAGCAGGAGGCTTTTTATTACTAAGTTTCAATCTGTAAGATTATTACTTTTGAATTTCTATTTTGAGACAGCCTCTTTTTTATTCTCCCATTACTTCAGATTCAGCTTGAATACTTGGCTGCCTGTACCGAAGTCAACATTTGGCAGTACAACGTCAGGAGCGAACAGACCGTAGACCGAAGAGCCAGAACCGCTCATCGAGGCATAGACGGCTCCCAGACGGTAGAGCTCTGTCTTGATGTCGCCGATGGCCGGGAATTGAGGGAACACACTCTCCTCGAAGTCGTTTATCATATAGTCCTTCCAGCTTTCCACGGGTTGGCTGATGAGGTCTCTCAAATTGCGTTCCGAGTGGCGGGGACGAATGCAGGCGAAGGCGTCGCGGGTGGAAACGAAGATATCCGGCTTTACCAGCAGCAGCTGCCAGCCGGTCAGCGAGAGTTCTACTGGCGAGAAGATATTCCCGATGCCCTCGGCATATGTCGGTTGGTTGCGGACAAAGAAGGCACAGTCAGCTCCCAGCCGGGCGGCGTATGCTTCCAGTTGGTCGTCTGTCAGGTTCAGCCGGTACATCCGGTTCAGCAGTTTCAGCATGAAAGCGGCATCGGCCGAACCGCCTCCCAGTCCTGCACCCGACGGGATGTGCTTGTGCAGATAGATGTCTACAGGAGGCAGGTGGTAGGTTTCGTCCAGCAGTTTGTAGGCCTTTACCACCAAGTTGTTTTCCGTATCTCCTTCGATGGACAGTCCGCTCTGTGAGAGCGAATAGCTGCCCGGCCCTTCCTTGCGAGGACAGGCTTCCAGGGCATCCTCCAGTGGAATGGGGTAGAAGATGGTTTCCAGGTTGTGGTATCCGTCGGGACGTTTCTCCGTGATGTTCAGTCCCAGATTTATTTTGGCATTCGGAAAAGTAATCATACGCATTTCATGTTAGCGGTTGTACGTGCAAATGTAGCAATAAACCATTGAACTGCCACATAAACGTTTCATAAAAAGACATCGTTGAAAGGATAGAGTATGGAGAATTTCCCGTATCTTTGTTTCCCCTTTGCCCGAAAGGGCCGGGAACAAACTATGTCAATCTTCTAAACCGTTATATTTCAAACCGTGGCAGAACAGAAACGAAACATACGCACGTCGCGAAGCAAGACGCCGCAGCCGGTGACCGACTACGGGCGCATACAACCCCAGGCTACCGAACTGGAGGAGGCCGTGCTGGGTGCATTGATGATTGAGAAGGATGCTTATTCGCTGGTGAGCGAAATCCTGCGGCCGGAGTCATTCTACGAACATCGGCATCAGTTGATTTACGCCGCCATTACAGATCTGGCCATCAACCAGAAGCCGGTTGATATCCTGACCGTCAAAGAACAGCTTTCCAAGCGGGGAGAGCTGGACGAGGTGGGAGGCCCCTTCTATCTGGCACAGCTCAGCAGCAAGGTGGCTTCGTCGGCGCACATCGAATACCATGCTCGTATCATTGCGCAGAAGGCGTTGGCCCGCGAACTCATCACCTTTACAAGCAACATCCAGACGAAGGCTTTCGACGAGACCATCGATGTGGACGACCTGATGCAGGAAGCTGAAGGAAAACTCTTTGAGATTTCCCAGCAGAACATGAAGAAGGATTATACGCAAATCAATCCCGTTATCTCCGAAGCCTATCAGCTGATACAGAAGGCTGCCGCGCGTACCGATGGTCTGAGCGGACTGGAAAGCGGATTTACCAAGCTCGACAAGATGACTTCGGGCTGGCAAAACTCCGACCTGATTATCATCGCTGCCCGTCCGGCCATGGGTAAGACGGCCTTTGTGCTGTCCATGGCCAAGAACATTGCAGTGAACTATCATAATCCCGTAGCTCTGTTCTCGCTTGAAATGAGCAATGTACAGCTGGTGAACCGTCTGATATCGAACGTCTGCGAGATCCCGAGCGAGAAAATCAAGAGTGGCCAGCTGGCCGATTACGAGTGGCAGCAGCTGGACTACAAGCTGCGCGACTTGATAGACGCCCCGCTCTATGTGGACGACACACCGTCGCTTTCGGTCTTCGAATTGCGTACCAAGGCCCGCCGTCTGGTGCGCGAGCATGGTGTGAAGCTCATCATCATCGACTACCTTCAGCTGATGAATGCCAGCGGCATGTCTTTTGGCAGTCGTCAGGAAGAAGTGAGCACCATCTCGCGTTCACTTAAAGGACTGGCCAAGGAACTGAACATTCCCATCATTGCCTTGTCGCAGTTGAACCGTGGTGTGGAGAATCGTGAAGGTGAGGAGGGAAAACGTCCGCAGTTGAGCGACCTTCGCGAGTCGGGAGCCATCGAGCAGGATGCCGATATGGTATGCTTCATCCATCGTCCCGAGTACTACAAGATATATACTTCGGCCGACGGTACCGACCTGCGCGGTATGGCTGAAATTATCATTGCCAAGCACCGTAACGGTGCGGTGGGAGATGTCCGCCTGAAGTTTATCGGACAGTATACCCGTTTCCAGAATCCCGAGGACGACTTGGTTATTCCTCCTCCCAGCGAGGGCGGCGGAACCACGTTCGGTTCGCGTATGAATGCACCGATTGGCAGTCCGGCCACGCCTCCGCCTCCTACCGAGGCCGACTTCAATCCGTTCGGTGGAGGAGGGAGCGACGGATCTGTTCCTTTCTGATGCGGATGCAGCTCTCTGCAAGAAATAGTTTTTTTCAATTCCTGCCCGAAAGTCTTTTTGAATGTGAACAGCTATGGCATCGTGAACTTTCGGGCAGGTTGAAAGCTACCTTATTATTGGTAGTCTTTTCCGTTTTCCCAGGCATTGGCATCCCATTGCTCACGCAGATGCTTCACCCAAATCTGTCGGATTGCAGGATAGCTTCCCAGGGCACGGATGCCACAGCCTTCGGCAATGCCGTGGTCGGCTCCGGCCTGTGCGATGGGGTGTGACTCGAATTCTCCCTGTACCTGAAATCCGATCTTCTCCAGACGTTCGCGCCAACTGAACTTGTTGGTGCTCAAGTCCACTTGACTTATGTTCGAACTTTCAGCCAAGGCTTCCAGTCCCCAAAGGTCGTTGTGGGCATGGTCTCCGGCGATGGACATGAATGGGGCAATATAAACCTTCACGTCGCCAGGTTGCAGACCGTTGTTGTCGCAATACTGCATCACTTGGGAATAGATGCAGTCGGGGTATTGGCTGCGGACGATGGCTGCATCGGTAATGCGGTTCGCCGGATTTTCCTCTACTTCTTTGGGCCAGAACAGCATGTCTCCATAGTCTACGGTGCCCACAAAGATATTCTTGTTGTCCGCTTTGTCCTGCAAGGATTTCTGCACGTCGGCATACTTGTGGTTGGCACTGTAGTTTTCATCCGGATTACCGTGACCCATCAGCAGGACGATGCTGTGGCGGTCGGTCAACTGGGACGAATAATGCTTGTACAGGATGTCGGCCACGGCTTCGGTGTCTTCGTCGTCGGCCAGCAGGTTGGCGCCTTTCAGCACGTCGATGTTCGGGAACCACTGAATCATGAAATACTTCTTGATGTCTGTGTTCATCAGCGAGAGGTATTCCTCACCGGGGATGACGTGGAGGGACTGCACGGCCACGCGGGTGTAGCCGGCGTTGCCGATGGCCTTCAGCCATTGGTCCAGCTCATAGCGCTGGATGCCTGTGGAAGCCTGTACACGGTTGATGCAGGTGCGGGAGGTGAATGACATGTAGATGTCTACATCGGGGAAAGCAGCCTTGAAGTCGCCGATGATGTCGTCGTACACCGAAAGGGATTCGTTGTAGGTGCTTCCGAAGGTGCAGAGTAGCAGAGCCGTGTCGTGCCGTTTGGTCCGGGCGACCTCTTGCTGGGCTGGGTTCAGGGTACTTTCTTCATGGTCTTTGTCGCTGCACGAGGCAAGGCCTGTGCACAGGATGGCTGCCGCGACCACTGCCATCCGGCTGGATGAAATGAAACTTTTGTTCATACGTTTGATTTTTGGGGGTTAATAATAAGGGTTTATCGGTTCTTGAATTTGACGAGTGCCGAGGCATAGACCGTACGGCCGGGTGTCGTCGTGGCCCGGTTGCGTCCGAATGGCGTCCGGTCGACGTAGTTGAACAGATTGTCCACACCGACGTTCAGGGTCAGTGTCCATTTTTTCATGCCCAGCAGGGTATGGGCCGTGTTAATGCGCCAGGTCTGGAACGCGTCCGCATCGTTGTCTTCCACGTAGCGGCGAACCGACTGATAGCGCCCGTAGACGGCAAGCCCCAGCCGGTAGCGGCTCCACGTATGGTGCCACGAAGCGTTGAGCGTGGCATTGTGTTGGGAGGTGGCGTCGATGGGAATGTATTTCATGTAGTCGGCACCCTGGTCAGGATATTGCGCCCGTGGGTCGGAAAAGCTGTAGCCGCCGCTCACGGTGAGGGTCTGGACGGGCTGGTAGTTGAAGGTGAAGTCCACTCCCCAGATGCGTGCCTGGGTCAGATTGAGGTACATCTTGCTTTTCTCTATTTCGTTCAGTTTCTCTTCGGCGGTCAGGTTGATTTCCACCAGCTCGATCATGTTGCGGAGGAAGTTGGCATAGGCCGTCACGCTGGCCTGGAACTTCCGTCCCGCGTATTCCACTCCGACGGAGGCATACTGGGAAGTCTGAGCTTTCAGGTGCTTGTTGCCGTGGTAGGCTGTCAGGGAACCTCCGCCCAGGGTGGCGGTGTAGTTGTAGTACAGTTCCTTCACGGTAGGCGACTTGTATCCCAGGGCATAGGAGGCCCGCAGGCGGAAGTCGCCCTTGTTGTAGAGTACCGCAATTTTGGGGCTGAGGTTGAAGCCCGTTTCCTTGTGTACCGTGCCGCGTGCGCCGGCCGTGAGGACTACATCGTCGGCTGCCGTCCACTCTTCCTGGGCGTATGCGGCCAGTGTGTAGACTGAGGCCCGGTCTCCGTCTATGTGGTGGGGTGATTCGAGGTGGTTGTACAGGTATTCGAAGCCCGTGTTCAGCAGGTGGCGGTCGCCGATGTAGAACACGCCTTTCGCCTGTCCCAGTACCTGGCGCTGGACGCTTTGCTTGATGCGTTGGCCGGGGAAATAGGTGATGCGGTCTCCGTCCTTGAAGTAGTCGGTCACTTCCTGCAGCTTGTAGTCGTAGAAGTAGCCGTAGCGGTCGTAGGAGAGATCTGCCGTCAGGTAGTTCCGTCCGCCCAGCCGGTATTTGCCTCCGGCGGCAAAGCCATAGTTGCGGTAATAGGAGTCGTTGGGCAGATAGCTCCACGGTCCGTGCGGGCGTACCACCCAGCGTTCGTAGTAGGAGCCCGATGTCGTCAGCGAGAGCCGGTCGTTGACGTTCCAGTCCAGGCTCTCGGTCAGCGTATAGTTGGTGGAGCGGTTGACGGTCTTCATTGTGGAGCCGGGTTTCAGCTGCTGCTGGTTCCATTGCAGGTCGGTGTTGCGCCATCCGTCCGTGTGGTGGAAGTTCACGCCGGTCATGTTCTTTACCTTTCCGATGGTCAGTCCCAATGACGCGCTTTCGCGCACGTCGCCGTACGCTCCCACGCGGCTGGTGGAGGTGAATTCCGTCTTGTCGTGATGCTTCTTCGTGATGATGTTGATTACTCCGGCTATGGCGTCACTTCCGTAGAGCGACGAGGCGGCCCCTTTCACAATCTCGATGCGCTCGATGTTGGCCGGATTCAGCAGGTTGAGGTCGTTCTGCCCACCCACATCGCCGTTCATGCGCTTGCCATCAATCAGAATAAGGATGTAGTCGTTGTTCAGCCCGTTGAGCTGGATGTGGCTGCCCATGCTTCCGTCGTGGAATGTGAGCGAGGGGGAGAGCCCAGCCAGCAGCTCTTCCATACTGCGGGCCTGGAACTGTTCCAAAGCCCGTCTTGTAATGACTTCGGTCTGTACGGGAGCGTCCTTCAGATAATGTTCGGTCCCCGTTCCTGTTACGACCACTTCTTCCAGCATCAGGGAGAGGTTTTCCGTCTTCTTGCCCTCCAAAATGCTTTGCGCCGATACCTGTGGAACTGCATACAGCAACAGCGCAATGATTCCTGCCTTCATCTGCATCATGCGTAAGGTTTGAATGATAATAAATAATGCGCACGTTGCTTCAGAAGGACGACTGACAATTTCCCGTTTCCGCAAGGGATGGATGGGGCATGAACCGGATGATTGCTTCTTCAATATATGCCATACTTCGCTCCTGATCCCGGAAGCTCCGTGCTTTTTGTTGTGGACATTAGCAGGTATTCTGGCTTCCTCCTGTCTGCTTTGCCTTCCCATCGCCCGTGGGCAACAGTGGCTTCTGCGGTTGCAGACCTTGGTTGGAATGGAGGTTACAGCTGCGGGTACAGCTCCGGTCTTTCACCGGATTCCCTTGCATCGCCGACGGATGTGTCTGGTCGATTACTAATTCCGGGGGCAAATATACTTCTATTATTTATATTGGCAAATGGAAGAGCGGTTTTTTTGTGGCAGAGAATTGACTTTGTTGTCAGTACTTCCATGTAAATACTCCAATACTTGCGTAGGATTACTCAAGTACTTGTATAGGATTACTCGAGTACTTGGCTGGAAGTACTGGTGGTTTGTTGCTATGTCCGGTGTTCTTTGAACGGAGGAAATCCGATTCTCGCTCCATCTTTCAGTTTTTCTTGCTATATTTGTCAAATCAAACGAACGGAAATATGGACAACATCAAAGGGAAAAATAGAGGGAAATGGAAAAGATGCGTCGGAGTGCTGTGCTGCTGCCTGCTGGCGTGGGTGGCAGTGTCGGCACAGGAAAAATTGTATCATGCGGCAGACTGGGGCGTGAAGCCCGGACTGAAGACGGTGCAGACCGAGCAGCTGCAGCGGATGATAGACGATGTGGCTGCCCGGGGAGGCGGCATCGTCCGCCTGTCGGCTGGAGCCTACATCACCGGGTGTATCGAACTGAAGTCCAATGTCTGGCTGGACTTGGAGCGGGGAGCGGTATTGCTGGGCAGTACGAACCCCGATGACTACCGTCCGCAGCGCATGGCGGGCGAGCCGGTGTCGCCCAACGCCAAGGACAATTCGGCCCTGGCACTGATTGTGGCCAACGGGGCACGGAACATCGGCGTCACGGGGCAAGGCGTGATAGACGGGCAGGGATTGGAGCTGGCCTTGAATATCGACAGCTTGCACCATCGGGGTGTGCGCATTGACCCCAACTACAACAACCGTCGCAAGCGTCCGGGCGAGACGGCACGGCCCAAGCTGTTCCGTCTGTCGCATGCGGACGGTGTGACGCTGCGTGACGTAACCCTGCGTAACAGTGCCTGCTGGGGCGTGACGCTGGAGCTGTGCCGCAACGTGGTGATGGACAACCTTACCGTATACAACCGGGCCTACTGGAACAACGACGGGCTGGACATCACCGACTGCCGCAACGTGCGCATCACCCGTTGTGACATCAATGCGGCCGACGACGGCATCTGCCTGAAGTCCTATTATCCGGGCTGTGCCAACGACTCCATCTACATAGCCGACTGCCGCATCTGCTCCAGCGCGAGCGCGGTGAAGTTCGGTACGGCTTCGCACGGAGGTTTCCGCCGTGTGACCATCGACAACGTGGAAGTGTACGACACCTACCGCTCGGCCATCGCCATCGAGACGGTGGATGGAGGCGGACTGGAAGACGTGCGGGTGACTCGCGTCCGGGCACGGAATACGGGCAATCCGCTTTTCATCCGGCTGGGCCACCGTTCGGGCGAAGCGCCGGGCTTCCTGCGCAACATTTATATCGGACAGATGGAGGTGGAGGTTCCTTTCGGCCAGCCGGACGAGGACTATGACCTGCGGGGGCCGGCTCTGACCTTCTTCCACAATCCGATACCGGCCTCCATTACGGGCATACCCGATGCGGCGGTCGAGAACGTGGTGATAGAAGACGTGACGGTGCGCTATCCCGGTCGGGCGACGAAGGGCATGGCCTACGTGCCTCTGTGGAGGCTCGATGCCGTACCCGAGGAAGTGGACGGTTATCCGGAGTTTTCGATGTTCGGCGAGTTGCCTGCTTGGGGCTTCTACGTGCGCCATGTCCGGGGCATTGCCTTCAGGAACGTGAAGCTGCAGCTGGCTGCCGATGACTTCCGTCCCGCCTTTGTGCTGGACGATGTGGAGGATGTCACTTTTGAACGCCTGCAACTGCCCTCGTACAAGGGTCAGATAGTCGTGAGGGGTGTGAAGCATTTGCAGCTGCCCGAAGAACTTGGAGTGGTGCAGAGGGAATGAAAAGGATTGTTTCTATTTCCTGCCTCCTCTGTTCCCGCCATACAGTTTGTCTATCAGGTCGGTGCGGCCGATGCGTCGCAGTTCGTTGACGATGTTGCGCCGTTCCTCGGGCTTGTACCAGAAGAAAAACTGCCGCTGGGCCAGCTTCTCGCGCTGCGTCTTGGCGCTGAACACCGGTTCGAGCGTGTAGGGATGGTAGCCCGTGTACCACGCTTCGGTAGAAACGGTCATGGGGGTGGGCGTAAAGTCCTGCACCTGCTCCAGATGGAAATCCAACCGTTTGGTAATGACGGCCAGTTCGGCCATGTCTTCTTCGTGGCAGCCGGGGTGGCTGGAGATGAAGTAGGGGATGAGTTGCTGGCGCAGGCCTTCTTCGCGGTTGATGCGGTCGAAAATCTTCTTGAACGTCTCGAACTGGGCAAACGGCGGTTTGCGCATCACGCTGAGCACACGGTCGCTGGTATGTTCGGGGGCCACCTTGAGGCGGCCGCTGACGTGGCGGGCGATGAGTTCGCGCGTATATTGGCGGGTACTTTGGTTCACCTGCGGATCCTTGCTCTCGTGGAGCAGCAGGTCGTAGCGCACACCACTTCCGATGAACGACTTCTTGATGCCCGGCAGGGCGTCCACGGCGTGGTAGATGTCGAGCAGGGGCCGGTGGTCGGTGTTCAGGTTGGGGCATACCTTGGGATGGATGCACGAGGGGCGCTTGCACTTCTTGCACAGTTCCTGGTTGGTGCCGTGCATGCGATACATGTTGGCACTCGGTCCGCCCAGATCACTCAGATAGCCCTTGAAGTCGGGCAGCTCCATGACGGCCTTCACTTCCTTCAAGATGCTTTCCTTGCTTCGGCTTACGATGAACTTGCCTTGGTGGGCGGAGATGGTGCAGAAGGCGCAACCGCCGAAACATCCGCGATGGATGTTGATGGAGTGCTTGATCATGTCGTAGGCGGGGATGCGCTTGCCCTTGTATTTGGGGTGGGGCAGGCGTGTGTAGGGCAGGTCGAATGAGTGGTCCAGCTCCTCGGTAGTGAGGGGCGGGTAAGGCGGATTGACAACGACCACCTGCTTGCCTACCGTTTGCAGGATACGCGAGGCGGCATATTTGTTGCTCTCTTCCTCAATGTGGCGGAAGTTGGCGGCTTCCTTCTTTTTGTCCTTCAGACATTCCTCATGGGAATAGAGGGTGATATCATCCTCCTGTGGATGGACTTCGCGGGTGAGGTAGGCAATTTGGGGTATATCGTCCAGCGGCAGTCCCTGCTGCATGCGGCGTGCCAGTTCGACTACCGGTTTTTCGCCCATGCCATAGATAAGCAGGTCGGCACCGCTGTCGCACAGGATGCTGGGGCGTACGCGGTTCTGCCAGTAGTCGTAGTGGGTGAGGCGGCGCATGCTCGCCTCGATACCGCCCAGAAAGACAGGTACGTCGGGATAGAGCTTCTTCAGGATTTGGGTATAGACGATGGACGGATATTCGGGACGCATGTCGGGGCGCGCGTCGGGTGTATAGGCATCGTCGCTGCGCAGGCGCTTGTTGGCTGTATACTTGTTGACCATGGAGTCCATGCAGCCGGCTGATACGCCGAAGAACAGACGCGGACGGCCCAGTTTCTTGAAGTCGCGCAGGTCGTCGCGCCAGTTGGGCTGGGGAACGATGGCTACCCGCAACCCCTCGGCCTCGAGGATGCGTCCGATGACGGCGGCTCCGAACGAGGGATGATCCACGTAAGCGTCACCGCTGAAAATGATTACGTCCAATTCGTCCCATCCGCGAAGTTCCACTTCTTTCTTGGTGGTGGGCAACCAGTCTGTCAGTCTGTATTCTTTCATGGGTACAAAGATACGACCTTATTTCGTAAATTGTACAGTCATCCGTTCGCCTTCGTAGATTTCGCGGAAACCGATGCCCTGTTCGGCCAAATATTCTTTCAGGTCGTTGAAGGCGCCGGCATTGTCCATGACGATTTCCAGAACTTCGCCGGGGCGAGCTTCACACAGGGCTATGACCGCCGGTATGAGCGGGCTGTAGGGCAGGGGGCCGCAGGTGTTGATGGTCTTCATGTCATTCTTCCTCTTCTTCTTCCAGCGGATGGGCGGGCAACCATTCCAGGTAAAGTCGGATGAGCTGCTGCAGTCCGAAGGCTTTCATGTTATTGTGATAGATGACGTCGATACAGAGGTCGAGCAGGTCTTTGCTGTCTTCCACCTGCGCGGCGATGAGCGAGCGGATGTTCAGTTTCAGTTTGTCGAGTACGGTTTCGTCCACGATGCCATTGCTGTCAATCAGATGTTGGAACAGTCCGTACTTCTGTATGGTGGCCAGGTTTTCGTCCGAAACATTGATGCTGCGTGTGCCGCTTGTGTTGGCTTGTATGGTGTACATATCTTTGGTTTTATAGGTTCAACATTCTTTTCAGTTGCAGCAAAGATAGTGTTTTCACGATACATTACATCATTCGTACCCGAAATTCTTATAAAAAAACAGCGTTGCCACCTTGTATGGGAAGATATGGCAACGCTGGATATTGTATAAAATGATTTGCTTCTTAAAGGGAGCATTTTAAGGTTGGGTCAATTTCAGAATACTTTCGGGTTGTAGGCTGACCGTTGGCTGGAAGGCATCGCTCAGCATGTATTGCTTCAGACTGAAGAGCAGTTGGCGTGCAGCCGGCCGACGTTCCATGTCTTGGTGAAAGTCGATACCCGATACCAGTAGTTTGCCGTTACCTACCTTTACTTCGAAAAGCAGGCCCAGCGAGCGGTTAGTCACCCAGTCGTCAATGACGCGCACCAGTGGACGGATGTCTTTCGACAGCTTGCTGAGGTGGATGGCGTCTGAATGGCTCATGGCATCCCACCATTGATAGTTACTGTAGTAGTCGGTCGGGAAGTAGCGGAGAGCCGGGTGAGCGGGATCGCACAAGATGCCTAAGGTGTGAGGGGCTTGTCCGTTGGTCCAAGCCGTGTTCCAGAAGATGCTGGAAAATCCTACCGCTACTTCACCGCCCATCGTTTTGATCAGTGAACCTTTCTTGAGCGAGAGCAGTACTTTACCGCCGGCTTGCAGCCGGTCGAGGGCTGTCTGGTCGAGTGTATCGGTCAGCAGCAAGGTCTCGTCCCAGACTTGCTTTTGCGACGGATAAACCCAAAAGTCCCAGTCGTTGCTGTGCCCGTCTACGGTGACTTCCAGTTTCAGTTGGCTGGCCTTGTGGATGTCGCTCAGATTGAATGAGATGTTCCCCAGGGGCAGGCAGTTGCCAATGTCCAGGCGGGCTACATCGAAGCTGCCTTGTCCCAGTTTGCGGCCGGAGGCGTCACGGATGGTCCATTCGGCTTTAGGCTGTGTAATCGGACGATAGAAATTGGCCACTTCGACCGTGGCGATAAAAGTCTCGCTATTTTCGAGTACCAGTTTGGGGATGCGCGCCAACGGAACGAGACTGTTGCAGAAACGGCTGTATTCTTTGGCTGTGACATAACCTTTCTCTTCCCAGAACACGTCGAGTGCACCTACAAGCGCCGTTCCCTGGCCGGGGAAGTCATTGAGTCCCAGCAACTGGAAACCTCCGAAATCCGGAGTGCGTAGGGCAGCTTCAATGTCGGCTTTGTAACAGAGGGTCTGCAACTTTCCCGATGCATACAAGAATCTGTCTGCCAGCTGGATAAGACCGTTTTCCTTCAGGCTTTCTTGGAAAATCTCGAAGTTGCGTGCTTTATAGACTCCGGTGTATTTCTGCATTTCGCGGAAGTTGGGATATACGCACCACTGACCGATTTCGTGGCTGACGAACGGCTGGGTGAACTTGCCGGTATACTCCCGCCAGTCGTAAGTGGTGGAGGGGGCTTGGGCATTGATAATACTCTTTACTCCGGCTCCCCATTGCTGGATGCGGGGATTGGCGTCGCTGAGAAAATCATTGACCGGCAGGTTGGGCCAACCGGCGGCCGAAGTATAGAGGCGGCGCGGATCGCGTTCTTTCCATTCGCTGACGAAACGGGTCAGGTAGTCGTTGGAATGCTTTCCGGCAGGTTCGTTACCATAAGCCATCAGGCAGAACGAAGGATGGTTGCCATAGGCGTTGACAATACGTTCGGCTTCCTGGCGGATGAACTCGTCGATGGGTTTCCCATCGCCGATAGTCGTTGACTGGTTGGCCCAGGAAGAACACTCTATCATGTAATACATGCCCAGTTCATCGGCGGCTTGGAAGGCTGCTTCGGGCGGACACCAGGAGTGGAAACGGATGTGATTGATTCCATATTGTTTGCAGATACGCAGTTCGCGCATCCATTCTTCCTTGTCGGTGGCGGGATAGCCGGTCAGGGGGAAGGATGCACAATGGAGGGTGCCGCGCAGAAAGACGGGAGTACCGTTGAGGTAGAGCCGGCCGTTGTTCACACTCCAGGTGCGGCAGCCGAAAGTGACTTTCCGGTTGTCCAGCTCCTCTTTACCGCTTTGGAGGGAACAGAACAGCGTGTAGAGATTGGGGTTGAACTCGTCCCAAGTCTTTACGTCTTTGGGAAGAGCAAGGGTTACCTCCAGCTGGTTTTCACCCGGTTGCAGGGTAAAGGATTGCTTGGTTTCTTTTCCTTGCAGACTGAAAGTCTGCGTTACTTTCCGGCGTTTGTCGGTTGTGTTGCATACATTGGCTTTTATTGTCAGGCTGCCTTTTTCGATCTGGGGGAAGACATGCAACTGTTTGTAGTAGGAACTTCCCTTGGCTTCCAGGTACATGGCACCGACAATGCCGTTCCAGTTTCCTTGTGTGTGGTCGGAGATGGAATGGGAGTTCTCACCCGGATCGATATCGTGCACAGCGTTGTCCACACGGACGGAGAGGGTGTGTTTGCCTGGGGTGAGGTAGTCCGTCAAATCGTATTGCTGCGGAGCACTCAAGGCGTTCTGCATGCCTACTTCCTTGCCGTCTATCCATACGCGGCTTTCCCAATGACAGCGTTCGAAGAAGAGATGGATACTTTTCTTCTTCCACGATTTGGGTATTTCGATGTCGCGTTGGTACCAAGCTACACCGGAATAATAGTTGTCGGGTTGCAGCCAGTAGGGAATCTTGAAGTTTTCGCGGGTGCGGTAGGGAGCATAGCGATCCAGTTTGAAGAAAGTCTGGTCGTTGAAACTGCCTACCCACGGGGTGTTCAGGTCTACGGGGTCACCTTTCCCGTTGGTAATCATGGAGCCTGGCAGCTGGACGTGGTCGTCCAATGAACGGAGGTACCATCGGTCGGATATACCTTGGTCGTTGCGGTCGACGGCAAAACGCCAGGTTCCCGACAGATCCATTACTTGGGCGTGGACCGAGATGCAGAAAGTCACGCATAACAATTGGAGTAAGAGGTGGTGTATTTTCATGACAATTGGAGTTTGATTAGAGTTTGTGTACTATAAATTCCTTGGTGATTGTTGTCCAGTGCGGCGGCTTCGTCCAGCAGGTGCAGGGCCTTTTTTCGTTCGCCCAGTCCCCAGTGTCCCAAAGCCATCATGTATTTGCAGTGGACGATGTTGCGCGTATCGAGGCTGTCGTCCCAAATGAGGAGGTCGGGCAGTGATACGGCGAAATAGTCCATCCGTACCTGGTCGAAGAGATGTTTCTCGCCATAGGATACGAGTTTGTGGAAGCGGCCTTTGGCCTGGTCGGTACGTCCCAGCTTTAGCAAGGCCATGCCCTGGTAGAAGATTTTGTCGGGCTTGGCATCGTTGTAGTAGAGGGCGGCAGCAGGTTCGGTTGGTCCGTTTGTCGCTTTTTCCCAACATTCGACAGCTTTTTCCTGGTTTCCCATGGACTGGTAGGCACATCCCATGAAATAGTAGAAGTCGTTTTCCTGTGCGCCATAGAGTTTCCCTTCGCCCAGGTTGTGCGGGTAGACCAGACATTCTTCAAGCAGGTGTATGGCTTCGGAGGCTTTGCCGTCGGCCAGAGCTTGCTTGGCCAGTTCGATGCGGGCAAACTGGTATTGGCCGGAAACCTTGCCTTCACCGCCTTCCCAAGGATGGAAGTGGTGGCTATCTACGATTTGTTTGGCTTCTTCGTAACGGCCGGTCTGGTTCAGAAGGGTCGCTTCTTTAAGGATGAGGTCGTCGCGGCGGGCTATCAGTTCCGGATATTGTTGCAGGAAGGCCAGGCGCTGTCCGTGCGGACGGTGCAGGCGTTTGTACAGCTGGTCGAGTTCCATCAGGATACGGGCATCGGTGGGGTCGAGGCGGAAAGCACGCTCCATACACGATACGGCTTTCTCTTCGTCCTGCTGCTTGTTGAAGTAGGCCAGGGCCAAGTTGCGCCAGGCAATGGGGAAGGTGTCATCTTTCTGAACGGACGCTTCCCAGGCCTGGACGGCCAGGTCGTATTGGCGTTTGTCGTAGTACAGGTTGCCCAGGTAGTAGGGGGCCTTGGCGTCGGACGGATTGACTTCCATGGCACATTGCAGGGCCAGGATGGCTTCCAGACGGTTGGGGAAGCAATAGTCGGGACAGGCCTGCGAGGCTTGTACAAAGATGTCGGCGTATCCCTCTTTGCCACCCTGCTTCATGCACCAGCCCATGTAATAATAGGTCATGGGACTGACGGCCTGTTGGCTGATGGCCAGTTGCCAGAGGGAGATGGCTTCGTCCCAACAGCCGGCGGCACAATAGTCGAGGGCTATCTCATCGTAGTTGTGGGCATCGCCACGCATCAGTTCCTTGAGGGTCTGCAGCGTTTGTTCGTCGTGTGTGAGCAGATACTGCTCGTAACGGCATCCGAAGTTGAAGGCGTCGATGGCCAATGATTCCTCGATGAGCTTCAGAGCAGCTTCAGGTTGGCCGTTGCGGCGTAGGATGGTTGCTTTCAGAGCACGTGCCTTGTGGTTGTGCCAGTTGCGGATGAGGGAATGGTCTATCTCGTAGAGGGCATCCTCCAGACGGTTCTGCCAGGTGGAGATTTGTGCACAGGCCAGGTAACCGGCATCCTGCCAGGCGGCGTTCCAGCACGACTTGTAGAAGCGGTTGTAGGCTTCGTCGATACGTCCCTGATATTTCAAGGCAAGGCCCAGGTTGTACAAGGGTTCGCCGTCGTAGGGGTTGGGGTTGCGTTTCTGTAAGGTCTTGACGGCCGTGAGCAGGTATTGTTCGGCCTTCTGGAAACGGCCTTTGCGGATGTACCACAGCCCCAGCGCATTGTTGTTCCGTACATCGATGGGGTCGCGGCGCAGGGCTTCTTCATAATAGTCCACGGGGTTGTATGTGGCGTGGCGGTACTGTTCCAGATGTAGGCCGGTGAGGTAGAGCTGCTCTGTCGTCTTGATTTCGGCAGGGAGCAGGGCTGCTTCGGCTGCGTCGGGGATGGGCTTCACTTCGTCGGACTCGGCATGCCAGCTCAGCAGTTCTCGTCCTCCGGCAGTAATGTCGAGAGTCAGCCGGTTGAAGGCTTCGCCTTGGACATCTACCACTTCGTTGAGCACTTCTTCGGGGCATACCGTTACGTTGCGGTCGTAGTAGATACGCCCTCCGTCGCTCCGCAGAGTGATGTGGATGGCCTGGCGCGAGGTGGCGAACAGCTTGAAGCGTACGCGTCCCTCGCCTTCGGGGTCGATGTTCAGCAGGAGGTCTTTGGTGGCGTTCTTTACGATACCCAGCTCACGGTAGGGCAGGAAGTATTGTACGAAGCTCTTTTCCTCGTAGGGTTGCAGCCAGGTGAAATCGGGCTGGTTTTCGGTATAGACGCCCGCCATCAGTTCGATGTAGGGGCCGTCTTCGTCGGTGAGGTTGCGGTCCCAGGCACGACCGAAGTCGCCGTTGCCCCATGTCCATTGCTTCTTGCCCGGCGATACGTGATGGCTGGCCACGTGGAGCATGCCGGCCTGGGTGTCGTTTTCGTAGCCGCCTTCGAAGTCGAAGCGCGAGTTGACGGCCATGTAGGAGGTAGGCACTTTGATGTTCTTGTAGTTCGAAATGTCCACGCCAGCCGAGTAGTCCATCTTGTAATAGGTACCAGTGGCGATGGGGAAGCTGCTGACGGCCCGCTTGCCATGGTCGAACACGGCGTTGATATCGGGTGGGAAGACGCTCTGGTAATAGTCGTTGACGGCTACGGCCGGATTGGCCCACCAGAGGAAGGTTTGCGGCACTTCCGTGCGGTTATAGAGCACGCCTTTGATTTCGAGGAAGGCATGCCCCGGCCGAAGGGTGAAACCTGCCATACCTTTCTGATGGAACATGCGCTCCATCTCGCTGACCCATACCGTGACACTGCCGTCGGCATTTTCTTCGATGGTGGTGTCAACGGGCATATAGGTGCTGGGGCGGTGGTGTTGAGGCCAGTTGAACTCGATGCCGCCCGAAATCCAGGGACCGGCCAAGCCTACCAATGCAGGCTTGATGACGTGGTTGTAGTAGATGAAATGGCGTTGCTTTATCTTGTCGTAAGCCATCTGTACACGTCCACCCAGCTCGGGCAGAATCATGACTTTGATGTATTCGTTCTCGATGAATACGGCGTTGTAGGTCTTGTCGGTCTTCTCGTCGGCAATGGACTCGATGACCGGATAGGGATAGACTACACCACTGCTGCCCTGATAGACACGTTTCTCCAGAAACATCGGGCTCTTTTCGGGTTTCCCCACTTCGTAGGTAGGGATGGTTACTTGTTCTTTCCAGGCTTTAACCATAGTTGTATGTGTTGTTTTTAGTTCACTTCCCATAAGCGGAAGGTGATATGTTAAGTATTTAATTTTCAGATTGATATTGCTTTGTTTTTCTTTACCGGAAATAAAGTGTTGCTTTACTCCGGATAAAGCATCGCTTTAATGCTTTTAAAGCATTGCTTTAATCGGACTAAAGCATTGCTTTAAAGTCTGTAAAGTAATGGCAAGGAAATAACCTTTGGTTTGGTTCTGCCGTTTCCTTCGTCATTCATCTACCATTTCCTTTTCCAGCTGCTCCAGCGATTTGCCTTTGGTTTCGGGCATGCGGAAGAGGAAGAAGACAAGACCGGCGGCGCAGATGGCTGTATAGATCCAGAAAGTACCGGCCGTCCCCAGTGCTTTGTTCAGGAAGGGGAAGGTGTAGGTCAGGATGAAGCTGGCCACCCACAGGGCAAACGTACCGGTAGCCACGGCCACACCCCTCACTTTGTTGGGGAAGATTTCGGACAACAGTACCCAAGTGACAGGCCCCAGCGTCATGGCATAGCAGGCAATGGCGGTTACTACCAGTACGACCATGAAGATGCCGCTTACCTCGAAGTAATAGCAGATGCCCAGTATCAGGTAGATGCCGGCCAGTCCACCCGCTCCAAGAAGCATCAGTGCGCGGCGTCCCAGGCGGTCGACGGTATAGATGGCCACGAACGTGAAGACCAAGTTGGCGATGCCCGTCACGACGATGTTGATGAACGTATTGTCCACATCGTAACCAGCCGACTGGAAAACCTCCTGAGCGTAGTTGAAGATGACGTTTGTGCCGCACCATTGCTGAAACATGGCCACGATGATGCCCAGCGTCAGTACCCGTCGGTAGGGCTTGCTGAAGAGCAGCGACAGGCCTCCCTGCTTCTGCTTGTTCTCCATGTCGTTTTGCAGGGATGACAATTCGCTTTGTGCATACGCGTTGCCTCCGATGCGGGTCAGGATTTGGGTGGCCCGTTCACGTCGTCCCTTCATGGCCAGCCATCGCGGGCTTTCGGGGATAAAGGCAGCCAATACAAGGAAAGCCAGGGCAGGGAAGGCGGCCGACCAGAACATCCAGCGCCACGACATGGCTACATTCCATGCCGTATCGTCGCTGACCAGCAGCCAGTTGACTATCTGGGCGGCCAGAATGCCGATAACGATGGTCAACTGATTGAGTGATACCAGCTTGCCGCGAATGTGTGTAGGAGCCACTTCAGCAATGTACATGGGCGACAGGCCCGAAGCGATGCCGATGGCAATGCCCCCGCAGAAGCGTGCCAATAGGAAAAGGTGAAAATTGCTGAAAGCTCCCGTCCCGTAGGCTGTCAGTACAAAGATGAGGGCCGAAAGCAGAAGCAGCGGCTTGCGTCCCAATTTGTCGGCCAGCATACCGGCTGTCAGGGCTCCGATGAGGCATCCGGCCAACGCAATGCTCATGGCCAGCCCTTGCATGCCAGGATCACCAGCAATGTCGAAGAACTGTTCGTAGAAAATCTTGGCACCGCCGATGACGACCCAGTCGTAACCGAACAGCAGTCCGCCCATGGCAGACACCAGGCAGATGAAGTAGATGAATCCTTTGTTGTACGTTTTCATGTTATCAGATGAACTTTTTGTTTTCTGCTGCAAAAGTAACAACTACCAACGAACTGAAAAATAGAAAGTCTTATTCTGTATATGGACAATCTTACGATTTTACTTGCGCATTCCATTTTTGTTGTGTATGTTTGCCTCCGGACTAAAAACGTGTCTATATGATTGAATTGAAGGACGGATTTCAGGGGGAGCAGTTACTGGTGCTTCCCAAACTGATTGTGGAGTCTATGGAGGCCGATTCATTGCTTTCCAGGCTTCATATTACGGATATCGGCTATTTCCCGCGGGCCTTGCATCATTACAGGGAACGTAAAGTGCCCATCAATCAGTATGTCTTTATCTATTGTACAGATGGTGAAGGCTGGTATCGCTTGGGCGGGCATACCCATCCGGTGGTTGCCAATCAGTATTTCATTCTTCCGGCTGGAGTCCCCCATGCTTATGGAGCCGATGAATCCGCTCCATGGACTATTTATTGGATACACTTTAAAGGCGATATGGCAGTTTATTATGCCAAGGATGCCGCTATTCCCATGGATATACGGCCTGGGAACCGTTCACGTATCAGTGACCGTATCGGATTTTTCGAAGAGATGTTCACCATCCTGAAGTCTGGTTATAGCAACGAAAATTTGCGGTATGTATCTTCTCTTTTCCATTATTTCCTGGGTTCTTTGCGTTATGTACAGCCGTATCGCAATGCCAATGGTAACAGACATGATGAAACGGATGTAGTGGAGGAGGCCATTCATTATATGAAAGAGAATATGGAGAAACGCTTGTCTTTACAGGATATGGCTTTGCATACGGGATATTCGTCTTCACACTTTTCGGCGCTGTTCAGGCAGAAAACAGGGCATAGTCCGTCCGCCTACTTTAATTTGCTGAAGGTCCAATATGCTTGCTCATTGCTGGATAAAACAGATATGAAGGTGAATCAGATTTGTTACAAGGTGGGGATGGAAGACATGTTTTACTTTTCGCGTCTGTTCAGTAAGATTATGGGAATGTCTCCTAAGGAATATCGGAACTCAAAGAAGGGATGATATAATAACATTGGAGGGTGTGCCACAGCACACCCTCCAATAATAATAGATGTATAAGGAGATAGCGTTACAGCGGAATATACTCCACAAACGCTTCCATCGCTTCGTAGCTGGCCAGACCCAGGCTGTTGTACAGGTTGGCTGTGCCGCGGTTGCGGTCTTCGCTTCGTTGCCAGAAGAGACGTTCGTCGTTGCCCAAGAACGGAGCGCTTTCCATCTGGCTCTGGTGCTTCAGGATGGAGTTTCGTTTGGCTCTCAGTTCTTCGGGGCTGATGGGCACGGCCATCTCGATGTTCTCGATTTCCCATTCAGCCCAGGCACCACGGTACATCCAGATGCGGCAGTCCTTCAGCCATTCGGCACCTTCTTCCTTCTCCAGGTCGATGGCGGCGAATACGGCGTCGGTGCAGACGCGGTGTGTGCCGTGCGGGTCGGCCAGGTCGCCGGCCACAAATACCTGATGGGGCTGCACTTCACGCAGCAGGTTGCGTACGATTTCCACGTCGGCCTCGCTGATGGGGTTCTTCTTGATCTTGCCGGTCTCGTAGAAGGGCAGGTCCAGGAAGTGGCAGTGGTCCAGCGGGATGTTGTTGTAGGTGCAGGCCGTACGTGCCTCGCCGCGGCGGATAAGGCCCTTGATAGTGAGTATGTCTCGCGTATCCATGTCGCCGTCCTTCTTCTCGCGCAGGAACTTGCGGATCTCGGCATACTTCTCGTTGATGACCTGGTCGGCACTGTTGTTGAACAGCTGGTTGAAGCCGTTGATGAAGTGCAGGAAGCGAACCACCTCTTCGTCGCCCACGGCAATGTTGCCGCTGGTTTCGTAGGCTACGTGCACATCATGACCTTGCTCTACCAGGCGGCGGATGGTGCCGCCCATGGAGATGACATCGTCATCGGGGTGCGGAGAGAATACCACGACGCGCTTCGGGAAAGGTTTGGCACGTTCGGGACGGTAGGTGTCGTCGGCGTTCGGCTTGCCGCCCGGCCATCCCGTGATGGTGTGCTGCAGGTCGTTGAATATCTTGATGTTCACATTGTAGGCCGAACCGTAGAGAGCCAGCAGTTCGCTTAAGCCGTTCTCGTTGTAATCCTTGTTGGTCAGCTTCAAGATGGGTTTGCCCGTGAGCTGGCACAGCCATACGATGGCACTGCGGATGAGCTTGTCGTTCCATTCGCAGGACGTCACCAGCCAGGGACGCTGGATGCGAGTCAGGTTGGAGGCGGCCGAGAGGTCGATTACAATGTGGGCGTTGTTGTGCGTCTGCAGGTAGGAGGCGGGGATGGTGTCCGTAATGTTGCCTTCCACGCATTCTTTCACCATCTTTGCCTTTTCCTCGCCCCAGGCCATGAGGTACACCTTCTTGGCACCTAGGATAGTCGATACACCCATCGTGATGGAGCTGACGGGAGTATTGTCAATCGTACCGAACAGCTTGGCCGCATCGTTGCGCGAGTCGCTGTCCAGCAGGATGAGGCGGGTGGTGGAGTTCAGTCGCGAACCCGGTTCGTTGAAGCCGATGTTGCCTACGCGGCCGATGCCCAGCAGGGCCACGTCCAGTCCGCCGAAGCTCTCGATGCGCTGTTCGTACAGGCGGCAGTATTCGAAGATGGTATCCTTGGCGATGGTGCCGTCGGGGCTGAAGACGTTCTGCTTGTCGATGTCCACATGGTCGAGGAGCATCTCCTTCAGGGCATTCAGATTGCTGGTGGCGGCATCGGGAGCCAGCGGATAGTATTCGTAGAGGTTGAACACGACGACGTTGCGGAAGCTCAGTCCCTCTTCCTGGTGCATGCGTACCAGGTGGGCATATACGTTGCGGGGCGAATTGCCGCCTGCCAGGGCCAGTACACAGAAGCGTCCGGCCTTCTGCTTGTCGCGTATCAGCTGGGCGATGTCGCGGGCTATCTGGTCGGCTCCTTCTTCAGGAGTCTCGTAGATGTCGGTGGGTACTTTCTCCAGACGGGTCAGTACGGAGCGTTCGAAGGCGTTCTCCGGGCGGTAGTATCGGGGGGATACTCGGTTCAGCGTGATTTGTGAGCTTAGATTGGTCTTCATAAATTGATTGTATTATAAGTGTATGACGTTATTTCAGATGGTATAGGTGTCGGGAACAAGCTTGCCCATGGCCCATACGGCGCGAACGTTCAGGTTCTCGTCCATCACCATGATATCGGCGTCCTTGCCTTTCTGCAGCGAGCCCTTGCGGTCGTATATGCCCATGATCTTGGCAGGTGTCTCGGATACCATGCGCGAGGCGTCGGCCAGCGGTATGTCGGCTTTCTGTACCACGGTGCGGATCAGGCGGTCCATCGTGGCGATACTTCCGGCCAGTGCCGAGCGGTCGGCCAGTTTGCAGACACCGTCTTCGATGATGACGCGGGGGTCAAAGGCCTCCTTGCTGTCGCTGGCGGCGCAGGCCAGGGCGTCGGTGATGAGGCATGTGCGCTCCACACCTTTTATCTTGTAGACCAGTCGCAGGATGGTGGGCGGCACGTGGATGCCGTCGGCTACGACTTCCACCGTCATGTCGTCCAGCAGGTAGATGCTCTCCACGGTGCCTTCGTACTTGTATTCGCGGCGCTTGTGGAAGCCCGGCATGGCGTTGTAGAAGTGCGTGGCGTGGGTATATCCGGCTTCGTAGGCGGCCAGGATGTCTTCAAACTCGGCCTGTGTGTGTCCCACAGAGGCCAGGATGCCTTTTCCGGCGATGTACTTGCCGAACTGGATGGCACCCGGCAGTTCGGGAGCGGCGTCCCAGCGCTTGATGCACGACCAGCGTTCTACCAGCGGGATGTATTCGTTGGGGTCGGGGTTCTTGATGTTTTCGGGGAGTTGTCCGCCTGCCATGGCCGGGTTGAAGTAATGGCCTTCGAGGTGCAGGCCCATGATGGGGCTGTCGGGCTCGGCCATCAACTTCGTACAGGTTTCGGCTGCTTGCTCGATCATGGGGACAGTCGACGACGACATCGTGGGGAAGATGCTCGTCGTACCATATTTCATGTGCGTTGCTACCGCCTGGCGGAATGCGTCCTCAGTACACTCCATGAAGTCGCGTCCGCCGCCGCCATGCGCGTGTATCTCGATGCCGCCAGGCAGTACGTACATGCCTTTGACGTCGATGAGCGTAGCGCCGATAACGGCCAGGTCGCAGTTAGTTACTTCCAGAATCTTTCCGTCGCGGATCAGGACGGAACCATCCTTCAGCCACCCCTGTGGGGTGAGGATGCGGGCATTGATGAGTTGAGTCAGCATAGGATTTAGTGGTTAGTTATATTGTTTTCTTTTCAGTCATTGTTGTAACAAAGATTATTCAGATACAAAAATACGGACTTTCTTCCGAATATAGACTCGCAAGTGGTAGGTATTTTCTATTAAATACTCTAAATTTCCGTGTCCGTATCTGAAAAAATGGGCTTTATCGGCCGCACCAGTTGCCGGCGAAGGCAGCGGTGGTGCCCAGCACGATGCTCAGCGCCACGTACAGCAGGAACAGGCTGCCGTATCCCTGCTTGAGCAGCGTCAGGCCGTCGTTGCTGAAGGTCGAGAAGGTGGTGAACCCTCCACAGAGGCCGGTCGTCAGCAGGAGGCGGATTTCTGTTGGCAGGTTGAAGCGGGCCGACCAGGCATAGAAGAGGCCGATGAGGAAGCTGCCCACGATGTTGACGGTGAATGTGGCCCATGGAAAATTGTAGGGCACGATGCGTTCGTGCAAAGCCATTTGCACGCAATAACGGAGCACACTTCCTGTGCCTCCTCCGATAAAGATAGCTATCAGTTCTTTTGTCATGGCGTCAGTCTTATGTTTGGCGGCAGGCAGGTGCCTGCCCGATTACGGATGCAAAGGTAGGAAAACATCGGGGCTTTCCGAAGCAACTTTCTTCTTTTTGCAGGAAAAGGCTGTTTGGCGAGGCAGAAAAGGCTGCTTTCCTGTCGGGAAAAGGCTGTTTTGTTTTTTCGTTCCCTATGGGGCGTATGCAAACGTTTGCTGAATGGCTTTCAGGCTTTTTATCGGCAACTGCCTGCTACTTTCTTTTCTCTTTTCTATCTTTGTTCCACGAATTACTAACATTGCACATGAGAAACATGAAAACATTCATTTCAAAATTTCTATTTCTGTTGCTTTTCCTTGGCGTATCCGCAGGAGTGGGGGCCGAAGAACTCACTTCGCCCAACGGACAACTTCGTCTGAACTTTACGGTCAATGCGCAGGGAGAACCCGTCTACGAATTGTATTATAAGAATAAAACCGTTATCAAGCCATCCAAGCTGGGATTGGAACTGAAGGACGATTCGGGTCTGATGAATGGCTTCTCGCTGGCTGGCGTGAAGACTTCTACGTTCGATGAAACTTGGCAGCCCGTCTGGGGCGAGGAGAAGGAAATCCGCAACCATTACAACGAAATGGAGGTGACCTTGAACCAGAAGGCGCAGGAGCGTAACATCGTCATCCGTTTCCGCCTCTTCGACGACGGCCTGGGCTTCCGCTACGAATTCCCTTTGCAGAAGAACCTCAATTACTTCGTCATCAAGGAAGAGCATACCCAGTTTGCCATGGCGGGCGACCACACGGCCTTCTGGATACCTGGCGACTACGATACGCAGGAATATGACTATACCGAATCGAAGCTGACGGAGATACGCGGCCTGATGGAAGGTGCCATTACGCCCAACTCTTCGCAGACTCCCTTCTCGCCTACAGGCGTGCAGACGGCCTTACAGATGAAGACGGCCGACGGCCTCTACATCAACCTGCACGAGGCAGCATTGGTCGACTATTCGTGCATGCACCTCAACTTGGACGACAAGAACCTGGTGTTCGAATCCTGGCTCACCCCCGATGCCCAGGGCAACAAGGGCTACCTGCAGGCACCCTGTACCTCGCCTTGGCGAACGGTCATCGTGAGCGACGACGCCCGCGACATCCTCGCTTCGCGCATCACGCTCAACCTCAACGAGCCCTGTGCCTACGACGACGTGTCCTGGATCAAGCCCGTGAAGTACGTGGGCGTGTGGTGGGAGATGATTGCCGGCAAGAGCACCTGGGCCTATACCGACGACCTGCTTTCCGTCAAGCTGGGCCAGACCGACTATTCCAAGACCAAGCCCAACGGCCGGCATGGAGCCAATAACGAGCACGTCAAGAAGTACATCGACTTTGCCGCCGCCAACGGCCTCGACCAGGTGCTGGTCGAAGGTTGGAACCAGGGCTGGGAAGACTGGTTCGGCCACTCCAAAGACTATGTGTTCGATTTCGTCACTCCTTATCCCGACTTCGACGTAGAGATGCTCAACGACTATGCCCACAGCAAGGGCGTCAAGCTCATGATGCACCACGAGACCTCCTCGTCCGTCCGCAACTACGAGCGCCATCTGGACAAGGCCTATCAGTTCATGGTAGACCACGGCTACAATGCCGTGAAGAGCGGTTACGTGGGCGACATCATCCCCCGCGGCGAGCACCACTACGGCCAGTGGATGAACAACCACTACCTCTATGCCGTCAAGAAGGCTGCCGAATACAAGATTATGGTCAACGGCCACGAAGCCGTGCGCCCCACCGGCCTTTGCCGCACCTATCCTAACCTGATTGGCAACGAATCCGCCCGTGGCACCGAGTACGAAGCCTTTGGCGGCAGCAAGCCTTTCCACACCACCCTGCTGCCCTTCAACCGCCTCATTGGTGGCCCGATGGACTATACGCCGGGCATCTTCGACATCCGTCTCGACTTCATGGGCGACCAGCCCCACGGACAGGTGCAGACCACCCTGGCCAAGCAGCTCGCCCTCTACGTCACCCTCTACAGCCCCCTGCAGATGGCAGCCGACCTCGTGGAGAACTACGAGAAGCACATGGATGCCTTCCAGTTCATCAAGGACGTGGCTGTCGACTGGGACGAGAGCCGTTACCTCGAAGCCGAGCCGGGCGACTACATCACCATTGCCCGCAAGGCCAAAGGCAGCAATAACTGGTTCGTAGGCGGCATTAACGACGAGAATGCCCGTACCGCTGAGTTCAAGCTCGACTTCCTCGATGCCGACAAGAAGTACGTGGCCACCCTCTATGCCGACGGCAAGGATGCCGACTACAAGGATAATCCCACTTCCTACCAGATAAAGAAAGGCATCGTCACCGCCAAGACCCGCTTCTCCGTTCAGGAGGCTCGTAGCGGCGGATTTGCCCTGAGTCTGATGGAAGCCACGCCGGCCGACCTGAAGAACCTGAAGAAATGGAAAAACTGAGTAGGGGTAAAAAGATAGCTCAATAGGCTCTCTGTTTTGGCGTCCCGCTGGAAAATCCTTTTCTGGTGGGACGCATTTTTTGCTCAAAAAAACTGGGCAATGGCGCAGGCCGCCTGCCGACTTATTTGTACCTTTGCACGCGTCTTTATTAGACAGGACACTATCAACGTAATATAAAAATAAGAATATATGGGAGGATTCTTCGGTACAGTCGCCCAAGAAAGTTGTGTGACTGATTTGTTTTATGGTACAGACTACAATTCTCATTTAGGAACGAAGCGTGGCGGTATGGCTACCTACGATGCGGAAACCCGCAGCTTCAACCGTTCCATTCACAACCTGGAAAGCACCTATTTCCGCACCAAGTTCGAGGACGAGCTCGACAAGTTCAAGGGCCACTCCGGCATCGGCATCATCAGCGACACCGATGCGCAGCCCATCATCCTCAATTCCCACCTCGGCCGTTTTGCCATCGTCACCGTGGCCAAGATTGTCAACATTGCCGAACTCGAAGAGCAGTTGCTCCGGCAAAACATGCACTTCTCCGAGCTCAGCTCCGGCCAGACCAACCAGACCGAACTCATCGCCTTGCTCATCATCCAGGGCAAGAACTTTGTCGAAGGCATCGAGAATGTCTATAAGCACATCAAGGGTTCCTGCTCCATGTTGCTCCTGACCGAAGACGGCATCATCGCTGCGCGCGACAAGTGGGGACGCACCCCCATCGTCATCGGTCGCAAGGACGGAGCCTATGCCGCCACCAGCGAGTCGAGCAGTTTCCCCAACCTCGACTACGAGATTGACCGCTACCTCGGTCCGGGCGAGATTGTCCGCCTGCATGCCGATGGCATCGAGCAGCTCCGCCGTCCCGAAGAGCGGATGCAGATCTGTTCCTTCCTGTGGGTCTACTACGGTTTCCCCACCTCGTGCTACGAAGGCCGCAACGTCGAGGAAGTGCGCTTCACCAGCGGACTCAAGATGGGTCAGACTGATTCCTCCGAAGTAGACTGCACCTGCGGCATCCCCGACTCGGGCGTGGGCATGGCCTTGGGCTATGCCGAGGGGAAGGGCATCCCTTATCACCGCGCCATTGCCAAGTACACCCCCACCTGGCCCCGCAGCTTCACCCCCAGCCGTCAGGAGATGCGCAACCTCGTAGCCAAGATGAAGCTCATCCCCAACCGCGCCATGCTTCAGGGCAAGCGTCTGCTGTTCTGCGACGACTCCATCGTGCGCGGTACGCAGTTGCGCGACAACGTCAAGGTGCTCTACGAGTACGGAGCCAAGGAGGTACACATTCGCATCGCTTGTCCGCCCCTCATCTACGCCTGCCCCTTCATTGGCTTCACTGCCTCCAAGAGCCCGCTCGAGCTCATCACCCGTCGTATCATCAAGGAGCTCGAGGGCGACGAGAACAAGAACCTCGAGAAGTACGCTACCACCGGCTCTCCCGAATACAACCGTATGGTCGAGATCATGCGCGAGCGCTTCGGCTTCACTTCCTTGCGTTTCAATACGCTGGAGACCCTGGTCGAGTCCATTGGCCTGCCCAAGTGCAAGCTCTGCACCCACTGCTTCGACGGCAGCAGCTGCTTCTGATTGACAAAACGTTAACTTGAAAATAAAAAAGGGGCGTGGATTGCTTGGCAATTTACGCCCCTTTTTCTACCTTTACGGGCACAATGAACAAATATTGTTGAATCTCAATTTTATTTTGAATGATATGACTTTAGTAGAACGTTTTTTGAAGTATGTCAGCTTCGACACCCAGTCGAGTGAAGAGACGGGTGTCACTCCCAGTACGCCGGGACAGATGGTATTTGCCCGCTACCTGAAGGAAGAACTGGAGTCGATGGGTCTTGAGGAAATCACGCTGGACGAGAACGGCTATCTGTTTGCTACGCTTCCCGCCAATACGGACAAACCGTTGCCGACGGTAGGCTTCATCGCCCACATGGATACAAGTCCCGACATGAGCGGCAAGAACGTGTCTCCCCGCAAGGTGGAAAACTATGACGGTAAGGACATCGTGCTCTGTGCCGAAGATAATATAGTACTGTCTCCTTCTCAGTTCCCTGAGTTGCTTGACCATAAGGGCGAGGATTTGCTCGTGACCGACGGAAAGACTTTGCTGGGAGCTGATGACAAGGCTGGTATTGCCGAAATCGTTTCGGCCGTAGCCTACCTGCAGGAGCATCCTGAAATAAAACATGGCAAGATACGTGTCGGCTTCAATCCCGACGAAGAAATCGGCCTTGGTGCCCATAAGTTTGATGTACAGAAGTTTGGTTGCGACTGGGCTTATACGATGGACGGCGGTGAGGTAGGTGAACTAGAGTTCGAGAACTTCAACGCCGCTTCTGCCAAGATTACGTTCAAGGGCCGCAACGTACACCCGGGCTATGCCAAGCACAAGATGATCAACTCCATCCGGGTGGCCGGCCGTTTTATGGCCATGCTGCCCAGCCACGAGACGCCCGAGCATACCGAGGGATACGAAGGCTTCTATCACCTGGTGGGTATCAGCGGAGAGGTAGAGCAGACGGTTGTTTCCTACATCATCCGTGACCATGACCGTGCCCGCTTCGAAAGCCGCAAGCAGGAGATGGAGCACTTGGTGCGGAAGATCAATGCCGAGTACGGCGAGGGGACGGCAACGCTCGACCTGCACGACCAGTACTACAACATGCGCGAGAAGATAGAGCCGGTGATGCACGTCATCGACATCGCTTTCCAGGCCATGAAGGAAGCCGGCGTGGAACCTCGCGTGAGGGCTATCCGCGGTGGAACGGACGGAGCGCAGCTCTCGTTCAAGGGGCTGCCTTGTCCCAACATCTTTGCCGGCGGACTCAACTTCCACGGCCGTTATGAGTTCGTGCCCATCCAGAGCATGGAAAAAGCCATGAAGGTGGTGGTGAAGATTGCCGAGCTGGTGGCCGCACGCTGATGAGATAAAAATACTGAATGCTTAAATATTAGTTTCATGAAAACCACTCCATTTACTGAAAAACATATCTCGCTGGGTGCCAAGATGCACGAGTTTGCGGGATATAATATGCCGATTGAATATTCGGGCATCATCGACGAACATCTGACCGTATGCCACGGTGTGGGCGTCTTCGACGTGTCGCACATGGGCGAATTTTGGGTAAAGGGTCCGCATGCGCTGGATTTCCTCCAGAAGGTAACCTCCAACAATGTGGCTGCTCTCACTCCCGGCAAGGTGCAGTACACTTGTTTCCCTAACGAAACGGGAGGCATTGTGGACGACCTGCTGGTCTATTGTTACGAACCCGAAAAGTATATGCTGGTTGTGAACGCGGCCAACATAGAGAAAGACTGGAACTGGTGCGTGTCCCACAATACCGAAGGGGCCGAGCTTGAAAACGCTTCCGACCGCATGGCCCAGTTGGCCGTACAGGGCCCGAAAGCCATTCTGGCCTTGCAGAAACTGACGTCCATCGATTTGTCGTCACTGCCTTATTACACCTTTACCCACGGCGAGTTTGCGGGTGAGAAGGATGTCATCATTTCGAATACCGGCTATACGGGAGCCGGTGGCTTTGAGTTGTACTTCTATCCCGAAGCTGCCCTGAAAATCTGGGATGCGGTGTTCGAGGCCGGTGCTGAGTTTGGCATCAAGCCCATTGGCTTGGGAGCCCGCGATACGCTTCGCCTGGAGATGGGCTTTTGCCTGTATGGCAACGACATCGATGACACCACATCGCCCATCGAGGCCGGCCTGGGCTGGATCACCAAGTTTGTGGACGGCAAGAACTTCATCAACCGTCCGATGCTGGAGAAGCAGAAGGCCGAAGGTGTGGCCCGCAAGCTGGTAGGCTTTGAGATGATAGACCGAGGCATTCCCCGTCATGGATACGGACTGATGGATGCGGAAGGTCATCCGATTGGTATGGTGACTTCGGGTACCATGTCGCCCATGCGAAAGATCGGTATCGGTATGGGGTATGTGAAGACCGAATTCAGCAAGCCTGGAACGGAAATCTGCATCGATATGCGCGGCCGCAAGCTGAAGGCTGTAGTCGTGAAGCCGCCTTTCCGGAAGTAAGTTCTGGGTAGAAGTCTTGTTTGTCCGGCTTAAAGCAATCGTTTGTCCAGCTTAAAGCAGGGCTTTACCCAGCTTAAATGATTCATTTGGGCTGGGCAAACAAGCGCTTTAAGCTGGGTAAAGGGACGCTTAGGTTCATCATTAATAAAAAGAAAAGAGGATGCGCAGGTGCGCATCCTCTTTTTTAGTCTTTTCAAATAAAGAAATGATTATTTCTTCTGGCTCTTGGCGTAGCGGCTCATGAACTTGTCCACACGACCGGCTGTATCGACCAACTTGGACTTACCGGTGTAGAACGGGTGGGAAGAGCTGGAGATTTCCAGTTTTACCAACGGATAAGTTTCGCCTTCGAATTCGATTGTCTCTTTCGTGTTGACAGTAGAACGAGACAGGAACATGTCGCCATTCGACATATCTTTGAATACTACCGGACGGTAATTTTCGGGATGAATACCTTTTTTCATTTCGATATTGTTTTTAATTTTTTTATTTCGGTTACTATATGCTTGGTAACAAATAGTGGTGTGTAATGGTCTTTTTGACTTTTCAGGGTGCAAAGATAGTGCTATTTATTGAAACAGAAAAAAAGTTTGCTGAAAAAATAGGTTTATCTCGTTTTATTTCTTTCTTTTGCAGCCGAAACCATTCGCATAATTATGAAAAAACTATTCTTCCTAATGACTCTCTGCCTCTTTGCCGTCGGCGTGGGGGCGCAGAACGGAAAGCGCGGCTTGTATAGCGTGGCGTTCTACAATCTTGAGAATCTGTTTGATACCATTCACGATGCCGGCAAGAATGATTATGATTTCTTGCCAGGGGGCAGCTACAAGTGGACATCGCAGAAGTATGAAGCCAAGCTGGCGAATATGGCACGGGTGCTTTCGTCCCTGTCGCGCGACGAGGTGCCCCAGGGACCGGCCTTTATCGGTGTGGCCGAAGTGGAGAACGACCGGGTGCTGACCGACTTGCTGGAGCAGCCTTCCCTTTCCCAATACAAGTTTATCCATTACGAAGGGCCTGACAAGCGGGGTATCGACTGTGCCTTGCTTTACGACCCGCAGCAATATGAAGTGACGGCTTCCAGGCTGGTCTTGTCCGAACCCTATCAGGGCGACACGGTACACCTGACGCGCGGCTTTCTGATTGTGGACGGGCGGATGGCCGGTGAGCGTGTCTGTGTCATCGTCAACCATTGGCCTTCGCGCGGTGCCAAGTCGCCGGTGCGGGTGCATGCAGCCCGCCAAGTACGGGCGCTGGCCGACTCCCTGCAACGCAGCGACCGGAGGCTGAAGCTGATCGTGATGGGCGACATGAACGACGACCCCATGGACGAGAGTATGCAGACGCTGGGCGCCTGCAAGTATAAAAAAGAGGTGAAGAAGGCCGATTTCTATAATCCGTGGTGGGAAACCCTGCAGGACGACGGGGTAGGTACCTTGCTGTATCGGGGTAAATGGAACCTGTTCGACCAGATAGTTCTGTCAAAACCTTTGCTGAAAAAGCGCAGGGGATTGCGTTATGACCATCATGAAGTGTTCCGCCGCGATTACCTCATCCAGCAGGACGGCAAGTACAAGGGTTCGCCCTTGCGTACCCACGGCGGCCGTACGTGGCTGAACGGTTACAGCGACCACCTGCCTACCATCATCTATCTGAAGAAATAAGTCGCATGCCGATTTTCGGATCGGGTTTGCAACGTAGACATTGCAATCTTTTGTTAAAACTCTTCAAACACATGAAAAATTTTTGTTTTTCTTTGTGTTCGGAGAGTTTTTTTATAGGCCTTGTGACCGCTTTTTAAAGGAGAATGTGTACTTTTGCACAGAATTTGATTCACTAACAATAAACTTTTAAACAAAATGGTTAATTACAAAGATTTAGGTCTCGTAAACACCAAAGCGATGTTTGCGCGTGCCATCAAGGGCGGTTATGCCATTCCGGCATTCAACTTCAACAATATGGAGCAGTTGCAAGCCATCATCAAGGCTTCTTCTGAGGAGAAGAGCCCGGTTATCCTGCAGGTTTCTAAGGGTGCCCGCAACTATGCCAACCAGACTTTGCTGCGCTACATGGCCGAAGGTGCCGTTCAGTATGCAAAGGAATTGGGATGCGAACATCCTGAAATCGTTCTGCACCTGGACCACGGTGACAGCTTCGAACTGTGCAAGTCTTGTGTAGACATGGGCTTCTCTTCTGTAATGATCGACGGTTCTCATCTGCCTTACGAAGAGAATGTCGCTCTGACTAAGAAGGTTGTTGAATATGCTCATCAGTTTGATGTAACAGTTGAAGGTGAACTGGGTGTATTGGCTGGTGTAGAAGATGAAGTATCTGCTGAACATCACACTTATACAAACCCTGAAGAAGTAATCGACTTTGCTACCCGTACAGGTTGCGACAGCTTGGCTATCTCTATCGGTACTTCTCACGGTGCCTACAAGTTCAAACCCGAACAATGCCACGTAGATCCGAAGACGGGCCGTCTGGTACCTCCTCCTTTGGCATTCGATGTACTGGATGCCGTTATGGAGAAATTGCCGGGCTTCCCCATCGTACTCCACGGATCTTCTTCCGTTCCTCAGGAATATGTAGACATGATCAACCAGTATGGTGGCAAGCTGGAAGCTGCTATCGGTATTCCCGAAGATGAGCTGCGTAAGGCTGCCAAGTCTGCTGTCTGCAAGATTAACATCGACTCAGACTCTCGTCTGGCTATGACAGCTGCTGTCCGCAAGGTATTCGCTGAGAAACCCGCTGAGTTCGATCCCCGTAAGTATCTGGGTCCGGCTCGTGACGAAATGGAGAAACTGTACAAGCACAAAATCATCAACGTGCTGGGTTCAAACAACAAGTTGGCCGAATAATTTCTTCACCGGTATATGACAAAGGAAGCCGTCCCGACTGGGACGGCTTTTTTTATGTCTATGATTATTGGTCGTATTCTAATTAAAGGATATATGTGAAGTCTTGAATTTCAAAACTTGAAAACTCCGTTTTCACTTTGTGTTTCACTCCGTTTGCACTATCTTTGCAGTCCGAAAAATTAACGATTACTGGAAGATGGCTAAAGCATTGACTGACCAAGAAGTGGCCTTGTTGAGAAGGAAACTTGATTTGTTGCTCCGTACAGGAAAATTATTAGTGGAGAGTGCCGCCGATACAAACCGCATTGTCCGTAACATGAACCGCGTGGCGGCCTATTTGGGGCTGCCCGAAGAGAAGCTGCATATCGATGTGAGTTATACCATGCTGATGGTGAACGTGAGCGACGGCTCGCATTCGTTCTCCAAGTTTCAGAAATGCGAGAAGCATGGCATCAACATGACGGCGATTTCTGAAATCAGCAAGTTGTCGTGGCGGGCCATCGAGAACGACTATTCACTGGACCAGTATGAAGAGGAACTGGAGCGCATCCGTTCAAAGAAGCGCAATTATGTGCCCTATGTGGTGGCTATCGGTGCCGGTTTTGCCTGTGGCGGATTCTGCAAACTGTTCGGCGGTGACTGGATTGCTTTCCTGTTTGCTTCCATTTGTGCTTTTGCCGGATTTCGGGTGCGTGCGCGTTGCAATGAGTTCGGTATCAATCATTATATGAGCATCGCCATTGCGGCCTTCATCTCCACGTGCCTGGCTTATATTACGACTTTTTCCGGCTGGTCGGATACTCCGTATCATCCTCTGTTGGCTTGTGCATTGTTCATTGTGCCGGGAGTTCCGCTTATCAACTTTGTGGACGATATGATAGACAACTACATACAGGTGGGCATCGTCCGGGCTGTGAATACGGCCTTGATGGTGGTGGCGATGGCATTCGGCATTGTATTGGCCATGCGTGTCCTGGTAATGGAAGACCTGGTCATCGACAAGAAGTTCAGCGAATTGAGCATTGTTCCGCACGACACGTACTTGACGTATGCTGTTGCGGCAGCTATTGCTGCTATGGGCTTCTCCATGATTTTCAATATCCAGCGCCGGTTGTTATGGGTAGTGGCCATCGGCGGTATGTTGGCTGTCTGTACCCGAAATTTCGTCAACTTCGAGCTGGGCTTCGGTCCGGTAGTAGGTTCCTTCATGGGAGCGCTGGTGGTGAGCCTGGTGGCTGTAAAGGCAGTACACTGGTTCCATGTTCCCAACCATGTGCTGACCATTCCATCGGTCATCCCGATGATTCCCGGTGTATTGATGTATCGGTCGTTGATGGCACTGATTAATATGGATGGTGTTGTAGGCGAGGTGACCATCGCGGTTTCCAATGGCATCAATGCTTCGCTCATCATCCTTTGCATATCGTTGGGCGTTGCTGTGCCCAACATCTTTGCACGCCGTTACATTGCCAAGGACAGGCAGCGCTTCTTGGCTGAAGAGCTGCAGAAGCGGAAAGAACGTGGCAAGTTTATAGAATGGTAGGATTTCAAAAACGAAAGATAAATGGCTACCCGAAACGTCGGATTTGACACCGGCGTTTCGGGTAGTTTTTTATCAGTGTACTTCTATTCGGGCCGATAGCTGTATGCTATGACTTTCCCGTTCTTCAGGGAGGCGGGGACGTCTATCAGGCGCTGGTTGCTGCTGCCGCGGAAATAAAGTGATTCGTCCCGCAGTTCCTGCCGGAAGCGGCCGTCCACCAGTACGTCTATGTATTGCAGGAGGCGGGTATGCCGGGTGCTGTTCAATAGCTGTTCAAACGTATATCCTGTGTAGCACCAAATATTTTTGTCACTGTTCTCTTTGATGGCTTGGGCCAGTTCGGCAAAGCCTTCGGGCTGGAACATAGGGTCGCCTCCGCTGAACGTGACATCGGCGAAGGGGTCGTCGAGCACCTTTTGCAGGATTTCATCCGTAGTCATCCGACGTCCGTGGCGGATGTCCCATGATTCGGGATTGTGACACCCGGGACAGGCGTTCGGGCATCCGGCGGCGTAGATGGAGGTGCGGAAACCCGGACCGTCTGCAGTGGTATCTTCGAGTATGTCGAGTATGAAGAGCATGATCCCGGATTTTATTGGTGGATGACGCGGTCGTTCAGTTCGGCCAGTTTGGCTTTGTTCCATCGGTCGGTGGTGCCTACCAGATAGCCTGTGATGCGTTGCAGGCGGTCGATGTTCGTGCTGCCGCATTTGGGGCAGGCGTCCAGATGTTCGGCCGAATTCTCATATCCGCAATCCATGCAGCGGTTGCGGTTGTGGTTCACGGAACCATAGCCGATGTTGTAGCGGTCCATCATGTCTACTACGCGCATGATGGCTTCGGGGTTGTGGGTGGCGTCTCCATCTATCTCCACATAGAAGATGTGGCCTCCGCGGGTCAGGTCGTGGTAGGGAGCTTCCACTTCGGCCTTGTGGCGGGCACTGCATTTGTAGTACACCGGTACGTGGTTGGAGTTGGTGTAGTATTCGCGGTCGGTGATGCCGGGCAACTGGCCGAACTTCTCGCGGTCGGCACGGGTGAACTTGCCGGAGAGGCCTTCGGCCGGCGTGGCCAGGATGCTGTAGTTGTGCTGGTAGCGGTCAGAGAACTCGTTGGCACGGTCGCGCATGTAGGTCACGATTTTCAGACCCAGCTCTTGGGCTTCGGCCGATTCGCCGTGGTGTCGTCCGGTGAGGGCTACCAGACACTCGGCCAGACCGATGAAGCCGATGCCCAAAGTGCCCTGGTTGATGACGGAGGCTATGGTGTCGTTTGGCTTCAGCTTTTCACATCCCAGCCATAAAGACGACATTAGCAGGGGGAATTGCTTGGCAAAGGCTGTTTTCTGGAACTCCATGCGTTCGTGCAGCTGACGGGCTGTGATGTCGAGCATGGCATCCAGCTTGGCGAAGAAGCGGGCGATGCGCTCTTCCGGGTTGGCAATGTTCATGCACTCGATGGCCAGACGGACGATGTTGATGGTGGAGAACGAAAGGTTGCCCCGGCCTACCGATGTCTTGGGGCCGAAGCGGTTCTCAAAGACACGCGTGCGGCAGCCCATGGTCGCCACTTCGTGCAGGTAGCGCTGCGGGTCGTCGGCCTTCCAGTCCTCGCTCTGGTTGAACGTGGCGTCCAGGTTCAGGAAGTTGGGGAAGAAGCGCCGGGCGGTCACCTTGCAGGCCAGGCGGTAGAGGTCGTAATTGCGGTCGTCGGGCAGGTAGCTGACGCCGCGTTTCTTTTTCCAGATCTGAATGGGGAAGATGGCCGTTTCGCCGTTGCCCACTCCCTGGTAGGTGCTGTTCAGCAGTTCGCGGATGATGCAGCGACCTTCGGCCGAGGTATCGGTGCCGTAGTTGATGGAGCTGAACACCACCTGGTTGCCGCCGCGCGAGTGGATGGTGTTCATGTTGTGGATGAAGGCTTCCATGGCCTGGTGTACGCGGGCCACGGTCCGGTTGACGGCATGTTGCAGCAGGCGTTCTTCTCCCTGCAGGTCGTCCAGCCGGCGTTGCAGGAAGTCGTCCAGTTCCTTATGATAAAGGTGTGAATAGTCGGCACCGTTCAATTGTTCGAGCGTTTGGATTTCTTCAATGAAGCTGTGGCGCACGTAGGGGGCCAGGTAGAAATCGAAGGCAGGGATGGCCTGCCCGCCATGCATTTCGTTTTGGGCGGTTTCCAGCGAGATGCAGCCCAGGATGCTGGCCGTTTCGATTCGTTTGGCCGGACGGGATTCGCCGTGTCCGGCTGAGAATCCGTGAGTGAGGATGCGGTCCAGCGGATGCTGCACGCAGGTGAGGCTCTTGGTGGGGTAATAGTCCTTGTCGTGGATGTGCAGGTAGTTCCCCTTCACGGCATTCAGGACCTCTTCGCTCAGCAGGTAGTCGTCTACAAACGGCTTGGTGGTTTCGCTGGCAAACTTCATCATCATGCCTGCCGGTGTGTCGGCATTCATGTTGGCGTTTTCGCGGGTGATGTCGTTGGACTTGATGTTGATGATTTCCAGAAACATGTCGCGTGTCTTGGCCTTGCGGGCGATGCTGCGCTGGTTGCGGTAGGCAATGTATTTTTGGGCAACGTCCTTGCGGCTGCTTTTCATCAGTTCCAGTTCGACCATATCCTGGATGGCTTCTACGGTCATCTGTGAGGCGCCGCGGAAAGCAATGTGGTCCGTTATTTGGTGAATCAGTTGCAGGTCTTCTCCTTTGTCGGTGTGAAGCATGGCTTTGCGGATGGCGGTAGTAATTTTCTCTTCGTTGAAGCCGACGATGCGGCCGTCTCGTTTGATAACAGTCTGTATCATAACTATGGTGATGTTTGGGGTGATGAAATATGCTTTTTGGATGATGCAAAGTTATCAAACTTATCCGAAAGTTTTCTGTTTTGGAAAACTTTTATGTCTATAAAAATTGTTAAGTCGTTTATAATCAGTAGGTGCATTGTTTATTTTGGAAAACTTCGTTTTTGCATATGTTTTCTAATATGGTAAACTTGATGAAATAAAAAAGCCTCCGGTATGTTCCGGAGGCTTTTCATGATATCGGTCGTATGGAGTATTATTTCAATACTTCAGCCAGCTTCTTTTGCAGGTCTTCGCCATGCAGGCCGCGGGCGATGATGGTACCTTCGCCGTCAATCAATACCGTGTGAGGGATGCTGCTTACGGCATACAGTTGGGCGCCTTCGCAGTTCCTGTATTTCAGGTCGGACATCTGCGGCCATGTAATGTTGAGTTGCTCGATGGCAGCTTTCCAGGCGTCTCCGTTCTGGTCGAGCGATACACCGACAATTTCGAAGTTCTTGTTCTTGTACTGTTTGTAGGCTTCTACCAGGTTGGGCATTTCGCGACGGCAGGGACCACACCAGCTTGCCCAGAAGTCTACCAGCACCACTTTGCCTTTTCCTACGTAGTCGGACAGCTTGACGTTCTGGCCGTCAGGTGTCTGCATTTCGAAGTCTGTGAACTTCTGACCTACGGCGGTAGCTTTCATCTTTTCTACATTGGCTTTGATTTTTGCGATGGTCTCATCGTTGTCGTATGCAGCCGGAATCTGGGGCATCAGCGGATCCAGATCTTCTACGTCCATATAGTAGAAGTTCTGTTTCAGCAGGTGGATACCTACGGCATTGGTGATGTTCTGCTTGATGGCGTCCTTCAGAATGGAGATGGATTTGTCTTGCAGTGCTTCAATTTCCTGTCCTTTGGCTTCGCGTTGCTCCTGGGTGAGGGTGGTGTCGGTCGATACGCTTTCGTAGATGGCGTTGATTTGGGCGTTCAGTCCATTGAGCTGGCTGCGTACAGCCTGATAGGCGTCGTTGTTGGGCGTGCCGGTAGCCGAGTCGTTGTTGCGGGTCAGGCTTACGTTGATTTTACCGTTTTCCAGGAAGAAGTCCATCATCAGCGGTTCCTTGTCTTGGGCTGCGTAGGTGATGTAGCGGTTGGCTGCGGTATCCTGTACACCCTTGAAGGTAAATGTTCCGTTGCTGATGACAGCCGTGTCGAGGCTGACGAGCTTGCGGCCTTCCACTTTCTTCAGATATACGGTGTCGCCGTCGGCGGCTCCTTCTACGGTACCGGTTACGGTGTAACCCGGATTTCCGCCGCAAGCTGCCAGTACAGCGGCTGCAGCGAGCAGATAACTAAGTCTTTTCATTGTTTTTATGGTTTTTATAATTAGCGGGGCAAAGATAGTGCAAACCGAGAGAAGTACAAAGCGAAAACGTAGTTTTCGGCTTTTACTTCCGAGGTGCCGCCTATCTTCTTCAAAGTAGTGCAAACCGAGAGAAGTACAAAGCGAAAACGTAGTTTTCGGCTTTTGCTTCCGAGGTGCCGCCTGTCTTCTTCAAAGTAGTGCAAACCGAGAGAAGTACAAAGTGAAAACGCAGTTTTCGGCTTTTGCTTCCGAGGTGCGGCCTGTCTTCCTCTCAAATGGTTCAAGCAGGGTGAAGGAAATTATGAATTGCGAAATATGATTACAGATGAGGCTCCTGCCGGAAGAGTGGCGCTGATGCGTGTAGAAAATAGGTTTGAACCCCAGAGGGGGTATGTTTCAAACATTCGGGGTCTATGTTTCAAACATACCCCCTCTATGTTTGAAACATTCCCCGGAAACACTTTTCCCGTCCTTGAGGAGCCGTTGCTCTTCAAAAACGAAATAATGGTTATTTATTCTGACATTGATGGGGCGTTGGGGAAGGAGTGGAAAATAAAAATCCCTCCAAGCCGGCAAGCTTGAAGGGATGGGGTTGTTTGTTTGAAATAAGCGTTCTTTAGTTGTCCGCGTGCTTTATTCGGCAGCGGGTGCTTCAGCTTCTGCAGCCGGAGCTTCTGCAGCTTGTTCAGCGGCCTTGGCAGCTTCTTCAGCAGCTTTGGCAGCCTCTTCAGCGGCTTTCTTTTCAGCCAGTGCTTTGGCTTTTTCTTCGTTCACCTTCTTTTCGGCTTCGAGGCGTGCTTTGGCTTCAGCCTTCTTGGCTTCTTCCTGCTTTGCCTTCAGGGCAGCCAGACCGTTCTGCTTGTTGTTCTTCCAAGCTTCGAATTTGGCTTCTGCTTCTGCTTCACCGAATGCGCCTTTGGCTACACCGCCCAGGAGGTGCTTCTTCATGTAGACACCTTCGCGGGAAAGGATGTTGCGTACTGTGTCAGTAGGCTGTGCACCTTTCAGTACCCAGTCGAGTGCGCGGTCGAACTTCAAATCTACTGTGGCAGGGTTAGTGTTCGGGTTGTAAGTACCGATTTTTTCAATAAATCTACCATCACGTGGTGCTCTTACGTCAGCAATTACGATGGAGTAGAAAGCGTAACTCTTACGTCCATTTCTTTGCAATCTGATTTTTGTTGCCATAAATGTTTAATTAGTTAATTTGATTTGAATTATGCCATTAGCTCGTAATGGCGGGCGCAAAGGTAAGCAATTTCTTCCGGTCGGCCAAGCAAAAGTCCACAAAATGTGTGCAATACCTTCATATTGGGCCAGCCGGTACTTATGAATACTTCCGCGGATACCTCAGCAGGATGGCCAGCAGGGCAAAGGCCCCCATGCAGAAGGGGTAATACAGATTTCCGATGATGTCCAGCGGCGAGATGGAAGCCAGCCCCGCAGCAATGAGCATCTGTGCGCCGTAGGGGATGAGGCCCTGCGTCAGGCACGAGAAGGTGTCGAGGATGCTGGCCGTCTTACGGCGGTCCAGGTGGAAACGCCGGGCAATGTCGCGGGCGATGGGGCCGGTGGTGATGATGGCGATGGTATTGTTGGCCGTACAGAGGTTCGCGATGCTCACCAGGGCGGCAATGCTCAGCTCGGCTCCCCGTTTGCCGCGTACATGACGCGTGAGGCGGGCGATGATGAAATCGATGCCTCCGTTGTAGCGTATCAGTTCGAGCATGCCTCCGGCGAGCAGGGTGATGATGATGAGCTCGCCCATACCGGTGATACCCGAACCCATGGCTCCGAACCAGTCGAAGAACGACATGCCAGTGAGGAAACCGACGAGTCCCGTAGACACGATGCCCAGCATCAGCACAAGCATGACGTTCATGCCTGCAACGGCGGTACCCAGCACGATGAGGTAGGGCAGTACCTTGATCCATTCGATGGTCTCGGTCTGTGGCGGTGCACTGACGCTCAGTCCTTGAAAGATATAGACTCCCAGTACTACAATGGCTGCGGGTACCACGATGAGGCAGTTCACGCGGAACTTGTCTGTCATGACGCAGTCTTGCGTGCGGGTGGAGGCGATGGTGGTGTCGGAAATGAACGACAGATTGTCGCCGAAGAAGGAGCCTCCCACGACAATGGCTGTCATGTAGGCCAGGTCGACACCGGTCTTTTCTGCCAACCCCACGGCTACAGGCGTCAGGGCTACAATGGTGCCCACGCTGGTACCGATGGAGAGGGAGATGAAGCAGGCAGCCAGAAAGATACCTGCCAGCAGCAGGTTGTCCGGCAGGACGTGAAGGGTCAGGTTGACCGTTGCGTCGATGGCGCCCATCTGCTTGGCGCTCTGTGCAAAGGCTCCGGCCAGTACGAATATCCAGATCATCATCAGGATGTTCTTGTTGCTGGCCCCGGCAGAGAAGTGGTAGATGCGTTCCTCCAGTTTCAGGCCGCGGGTAATGGCCACAGCATAACACGACGAGAACAGGAAGGCCACGGTGATGGGCATCTTGTAGAAGTCGTTCATCAGCAGGGAGGTCACCAGGTAGAGGCAGAGGAACACGACGAGCGGACTCAGCGCCCACCAGCTTCCCCGGCGGGATTGGATGGTTTCTTGCATAAAATGGTATTCAGTCTGTTGATGCTTTCCTTAAAGTGTCACTCCATTCTTGAAGATGGCTATTTCCTTGTAACCTTTTTTCTCGTTGTTGACCAGTTCGCCGCTGGCCACACGGATGACATAGTCGATGAAGCGTTCGCACGTCTGTTGCATCGGTTCGTCTTCGAGGATGACACCGGCGTTAAAGTCTATCCATCCCGACTTGTGCTTGGCCAGATTTGAGTTGGTGGATATCTTCATGGTAGGGACGTAAGTGCCGAAGGGCGTTCCGCGGCCCGTTGTGAAGAGAACCATGTGGCAACCGCTGGAAGCCAGTGCGGTGGCAGCCACCAGGTCGTTGCCCGGAGCCGACAGTAGATTGAGCCCCTTCGTGTGGAGGCGTTCGCCATAGGACAACACTCCCTCGACGTAGCTTTTGCCACATTTCTGCGTGCAGCCCAGCGCCTTGTCTTCGAGTGTAGAGATACCGCCAGCCTTGTTGCCCGGCGAGGGATTCTCTCCGACGGGTTCTCCGTGGCTCAGGAAGTATTCCTTGAAGTCGTTGATGAGCTTGACCGTCTGGTCGAACAGTTCCCGGTTGCGGCAGCGGTTCATCAGGATGGTTTCTGCGCCGAACATTTCGGGTACCTCCGTCAGGACGGTGGTGCCTCCCTGGGCTACCAGAAAGTCGGAGAACAAGCCGAGCAGCGGATTGGCCGTGATACCCGAGAAGCCGTCGGAACCACCGCATTTCAGTCCCACGCGGAGCTCGCTCAGGGAAACGTCCTCGCGTACATCCTGCGAAGCTTTGGCATAGAGTTCGCGCAGCAGCTTCATGCCTTCTTCAAATTCGTTGTCCACTTTTTGGGCCACCAGGAACTTGACACGGTCTGTATCATATTCACCCAGAAACTCGCGGAAGACGTCCGGCTGGTTGTTCTCGCAACCCAGGCCGACGACCAGCACGGCTCCGGCATTGGGATGGAGCGCCATGTCGCGCAGTATCTTTTTGGTGTTCTCGTGGTCGTCGCCCAGCTGGGAGCAACCATAGTTGTGCGGATAGGCCATGATGGCGTCTACGCCTTTGCCGCCCGTTTCGGCACGCAGGGCTTCGGCCAGTTGGTTGGCAATGCCGTTCACGCAGCCCACGGTCGGGATGATCCAGATTTCATTGCGTACGCCCACGTCGCCGTTCTTGCGGCGGTAGCCCTTGAAGGTCAGGTGCCGGTCGGCAATGTCCAGGTCTGCCTTTACCGGATGGTAGGTGTATTCCAGCAGGCCGGACAGATTGGTCTGTATGTTGTGTTCGTTCATCCAGTCGCCCTGTCTGCGGGCTTCGCGGGCATGCCCGATGGGGTATCCGTATTTGATGACGTTTTCACCTTCGGCCAGATTCTTCAGTGCGAATTTATGACCGGCCGGGATATCTTCGTTCAGGGTAATTTCCTGTCCGTCTACATTTATTTTTTCACCTGCCGACAGCGGTGCAATGGCTACCGCTACATTGTCTGCCGGATTGATTTTCAAGAACTTTGTTTCCATGTTACTGGGGTTGAGTGTTAGTTTATCGGTTTGTAGTAGAATTCGATGTTTTCCCGCGTCAGCAGGTCGATAGGCATGAAGTTGATGCGGTTGACCTCCTTCTTCAGAATCAGGTGGTCGCACAGGGTTTTGATGCCGTTGAATCCTTGCAGAGTAGGTTGCTGGGCGATGAGGAAGGAGATGGTACCTCCCTTCAGGCATTCCACATTGCGCTTCAGCAGGTCGTAGCCCATCAGGTTGAAGTCGGCGATGCCTCTCTTGTGCAGGTATTCGCCGATGATGTACGCTTTCGAGTTGAAAGTGATGCCGTTGTGCAGGGTGGGGTGGGCCTTGAAGAAATCGTCCAGCATCTGGGTGTCTTCCGTGTCGCGTTTGGCATGCAGGTCCAGTTCCCAGATGTGGCAGGTGGGGTGATGGCGTTCCATGTATTCGCGGAACCCGATTTCGCGCCTCTCCTGCTGGTTGGAGCCAACCACTCCTTCGTTTATCTTGCGGAAGATGACTATTTCAGTCGCATTCTTGCCGGCCAGCAGCATCAGCATGCGTGCAGCAAAAAATCCGCTTTGGTGGGAGTGCTGACCGAAGAACGAAAGGGCCGGCTGTTCCTGGATATTCGAGTCTATATATATATAAGGTATATGGAGCTGGTTCAGCTGCTCGACGAAGGGGCACGTATACTGGGGAGCCGTCGGTGCCAGCAGTACCCCGTCCGGCTGTTTCTCTACAATCTGTTGCGAAGCCTGTTCGAACGAGTGATAGTCATAAGGGTCGTAGTGGGTAACGTCGGCCTGGATGTTGAAGTCCGAGTAGGCAAGGGTGGCTTCGCGGATGCCTGCTTCGATGTCGGTCCAGTATTCGCTGGCTTCGTGCTGGGGCAGCAGGCAGGCGTAGGTGTATTGCTTGTTGGAGGCCAGGGCACTGGCATACATGTTGGGCTGGTAGTCCAGTTGCTTCAGTATTTCTTCTACTCGTTTTCGGCTGGCTTCCGATACGCCGCTGCGTCCGTGCAGCACCCGGTCTACGGTGCCCACCGAGACATCGGCCATTTGTGCGATATCTTTAATTCTGATTCTGCTCATCTGTTGGTTCTATTGATGGTGTACAGACACTATTTGTGTGCGTACACAATAATAATCTTAATATTTTCGTCACAAATATATGATAATTTTTTGTATTCCAAAAATTGTTGTATCTTTGTGCCCGCACACGGAAGTATGCATGAATTCTGATGATGTAGATATAATGTACAGATTGTCAGATATTTGATTGCTTTTTCTTCGTGTGGATTATAATTTGAAACGAAGTATTATAAAATAACAATTTAATCCTAAAATAAAAAAGATTATGGGAAAGAAAGTCGTAACACTGGGTGAGATCATGCTGAGATTGTCTACTCCGGGCAATACCCGTTTTGTGCAGTCCGATTCGTTTGATGTCGTGTATGGCGGCGGTGAGGCCAATGTGGCTGTCAGCTGTGCCAACTATGGACATGACGCTTATTTCGTAACCAAGTTGCCGAAGCATGAAATCGGCCAGTCGGCTGTCAATGCCTTGCGCAAATATGGCGTGAAGACCGACTATATTGCCCGCGGTGGTGACCGTGTAGGTATCTATTATCTGGAAACAGGTGCTTCCATGCGTCCCAGCAAGGTGATTTACGACCGTGCCCATTCGGCCATTGCAGAAGCCGATCCTTCTGATTTTGATTTTGATGCCATCATGGAAGGTGCCGACTGGTTCCACTGGTCGGGCATTACACCGGCCATTTCGGATAAGGCTGCTGAGCTGACCCGTCTGGCCTGCGAGGCTGCCAAGCGTCACGGCGTGACGGTTTCTGTGGACCTGAACTTCCGCAAGAAACTTTGGACCAAGGAGAAGGCACAATCTATCATGAAGCCTTTGATGAAATACGTGGATGTCTGCATCGGTAACGAGGAAGATGCGGAGCTTTGCCTGGGCTTCAAGCCCGATGCTGACGTGGAAGGCGGCAAGACAGACGCCGAAGGCTACAAGGGTATCTTTAAGGCCATGGCCAAGGAGTTCGGATTCAAGTACGTCATTTCTACTCTTCGCGAATCGTTCTCTGCCAGCCACAACGGTTGGAAGGCCATGATTTACAACGGCCAGGAGTTCTACGAGTCCAAGCGTTACGATATCAACCCCATCGTAGACCGTGTGGGTGGTGGTGACTCTTTCTCCGGTGGTATCATCCACGGACTGCTGACGAAGGCCACTCAGGGCGAGGCGCTGGAATTTGCCGTAGCCGCTTCTGCCCTGAAGCATACCATCAACGGTGACTTCAACTTGGTTTCTGCCGAAGAAGTGGAAGCCTTGGCCGGTGGTGATGCCAGCGGACGTGTTCAGAGATAATTTCTTTCAGAATAACCGAAAACGATCATAGTAAAATGGCAAAATTTGACAAGATAGCCGTATTGAACAAGATAGGTTCTACGGGCATGGTTCCTGTGTTCTATCACAAGGATGCAGAAGTGGCAAAGAAAGTAGTGAAGGCATGTTATGACGGTGGTGTCCGTGCTTTCGAGTTTACCAACCGCGGTGATTTCGCCCACGAGGTTTTTGCCGAAGTGGTGAAGTTTGCTGCTAAGGAATGTCCTGAAATGGCAATGGGTGTGGGTTCTGTAGTGGATCCTGCTACTGCGGCTCTTTACATTCAGCTGGGTGCCAATTTCGTGGTAGGTCCGTTGTACAATCCCGAGATTGCTAAGGTTTGTAACCGTCGTCTGGTGCCCTATACGCCGGGTTGCGGCAGCGTGTCCGAGGTAGGTTTCGCCCAGGAAGTAGGTTGCGACCTGTGCAAGATTTTCCCGGGCGACGTACTGGGACCGAAGCTTGTTAAGGGCATGCTGGCTCCGATGCCGTGGTCCAAGTTGATGGTAACCGGCGGTGTAGAGCCGACTCAGGAGAATCTTACTTCCTGGATCAAGGCCGGTGTGTTCTGCGTAGGTATGGGTTCCAAGCTGTTCCCGAAGGATAAGGTAGCAGCTGAAGACTGGACATACATTACAGAAAAATGCAAGGAGGCTTTGGGCTATATCGCTGAGGCCAGAAAGTAATAAGCTGTATAAGCGGCCGGAGGGGAGGGTGGTTCGGTCCATCCGTCCTTCCGGCATGAATTGGAAATTTCATTTTGTTTAAAGGTGTTTAAAGGGGACGGCCATCGGAATGTCTGAAGCAGATATTTCGGTGGCTTGTTTTTATTGTTTTCCTTAAAAAATCTGTAAGGATATCCCAAAAGTGTAAACAGAGCTATTGTTCTTGAAAAATATGTTATATAACAGGTTTTATTCTGCCGAATGTTTGCAGATTGCAGGAAAAGCGCTACCTTTGCAGTGTGGTTGTGAAACCGCAGAAGACATAAAACAATAAAAGTTTTTTCATAGGCTATTTTTTAAGTGTTTTCATAGTGTATTGGATTTTTTTTTTGAGTAAAAAGAAAGATTGATTTTTGGGTAACAATTGACGAATAACAAGAAAAGCCATTCGGGCTTTTCTTATGTGGACGGGCGGTTCGTGAGAACAAGCTCGTTTTTTTTGTATCTATTTCTACAATCTGTAACTTTTTTGATTGACATGCTGATGTTCGTCAGCAAGTCTTGGTAATCTCTCCTGCCAGGTTGGAGTCCATGAGGCGGCGCACTTCCTGCTGGTTCAGGCCGTGGCCCAGGAGGAACATCAGTTTGGTGACGGCACACTCGGGCGTGCTGTCGTAGCCGCTGATGACGCCTGTCTGGAGCAGCTGCAGGCCGGTGCCGTAGCGTTGCATCTCGACCACACCCCGTTGGCACTGGGTGATGTTGACGATGACGATGCCCCGTTCGTTGGCTTCCGTGAGCTGTCGGATGAGCCATTCTTTCTGCGGGGCATTGCCCGAACCGAAAGTCTTGAGCACAACAGCCTTCAGGCCGGGCACGTGGAGTACGGAGCTGACGATACTTTCGCGGATGCCGGGGAAGAGGGTAAGTACCACGACGTTGGTGTCGAACAGGTAGTGGGGCTTCATCGGGCGCGACGGGTCGGGGCGTCGGATGAGGTGTTCCTCGTAACGGATGTGGATGCCCACCTTGGCCAGCGGAGGATAGTTGAACGAGCGGAAGGCATTGAAATTCTCCGCATTGATTTTAGTGGTGCGGTTGCCGCGCATCAGCTCGTTCTCGAAGAAGATGCAGACTTCGGGCACCATGGGCGTGCCGTCAGAGCGGCGGGCGGAGGCTATCTCAATGGCGGTGATGAGATTCTCTTTGCCGTCGGTACGCAGCATGCCGATGGGCAGTTGCGAGCCGGTCAGGATGACGGGTTTCGACAGGTTTTCGAGCATGAAGCTCAGAGCACAGGCCGTGTAGGCCATGGTGTCGGTGCCGTGCAGGATGACGAAACCGTCGTAGTCGTTGTAGTGGCTGCTGATGATTTTCACAATCTTGGCCCAGAGTTCAGGCTCCATGTCCGACGAGTCGATGGGTGGGTTGAACTGGTAGGTGGAGATGTGGCAGTTGAAGCGTTTCAGTTCGGGCACATGCTTGAGCAGCTGGTCGAAGTTGAAGCTCTCCAGAGCACCTGTTTCGGGGTTCTCAATCATACCGATGGTACCGCCGGTATAAATCAATAATACTGAAGGGCAATCTGCTGTTTTCATTTCGCATTCCGTTGTTTGGGGTGAATGATGACGCAAAGATACGGATTTATTCAAAGATATACAATTCTTCCGATGACCGGGGAATGTTCAGGTGGGTATTTGGGTATTGCATTTGGACAGGTTTTCGTTGCAGGTGTGCTTCAAAAGACCTATCTTTGCAGGGAAGGGCGAACCAATCGTTCTTCCCGGATGTTGTACAACTATATTGAATTGAAAGATATGAAAGGATTGAATTATTCATTGATGCGCATCATTTGCGCTTTGATTATCGGACTGCTGCTGGTCCTGTTCCCGGTACAGGCAGGCGAGTATCTGGTGATTACCATCGGTGTGGTCTTTCTGGTGCCTTCGCTCATCAGTCTGATCGGTTATCTGGTACAGAAGGCCGAGCTGCGCCGTCGGTTTCCTGTAGAGGGATTGGGCAGTCTGCTCTTCGGCTTATGGTTGGTTGTCATGCCCGGCTTTTTTGCCGATCTGCTGACCTTTGTATTGGGCTTTATTCTGATGATGGGAGGTGTCCAGCAGATGGCTTCGCTCATGGCGGCACGAAGCTGGATGAAGGTGCCCGGCGGATTTTATGTGGTGCCGTTGCTGATTCTGATAGCTGGTATTGTGACCTTGTTCAACCCCACGGGGGTACGTTCGACGGCCTTTATCATTATTGGTGTGACGTGCCTCGTCTATGCCTTGTCCGAGCTGGTGAACTGGATGAAGTTTACCCGCCATCGTCCGCAGCCCCGCGACGTGGAAGCCTTGAAGGATCATGCAGAGGATGCTGAAATCTTGAACTGATCAGAAAGAGACGATAAAAAACATCAGGCACGGCCTCGCATATCGATGAGGTCCGTGCCTGATTTCTTTTTCAAAGGTATGTCTTTAGAGCACAAGCTCCTCGTAAGGCAGGCCGAAGACATCGGCCACGGCTTTGTAGACCACTTTGCCGTCGGCTACGTTTACGCCGAGTGCCAGGGCGGGGTTGTCCTTGCAGGCCTTCTGCCAGCCCTTGTCTGCCAGCGCGATGGTGTAGGGCAGGGTGGCGTTGGTCAGTGCCATGGTCGAGGTGAAGGGTACGGCGCCGGGGATGTTGGCTACAGCATAGTGTACGATGCCGTCCACGACGTACGTCGGGTCGCTGTGTGTGGTGGGGTGCGACGTCTCGAAGCAACCGCCCTGGTCGATGGCTACGTCGACGAGCACCGTGCCGGGCTTCATCAGGCGGAGCATGTCGCGGGTGATGAGGTGTGGCGTCTTGTCGCCGGGGATGAGGACGGAGCCGATAACCAGGTCTATGGTGGGCAGTTCTTGGCGGATGTTGTGTTCCGAGGAGTAAAGGGTCTTCACGTTCTTGGGCAGCACTTCACTGAGGTAGCGCAGGCGGGGCAGGTTGATGTCCGTAATCATTACCTCGGCACCCATGCCGGCAGCCATCTGTGCGGCGTTGCATCCCACGATGCCTCCGCCCAGTATCAGTACGCGGGCTGGACGTACGCCCGGCACGCCTCCCAGCAGTTTGCCCTTGCCACCCTGAGGCTTCTCAAGGAAACGGGCACCTTCCTGTACGGACATACGGCCGGCCACTTCACTCATGGGGATGAGCAGGGGCAGCGAGCGGTCAGGCAGCTCGACGGTTTCGTAGGCGATACAGATACCTCCGCTTTCTATCATGGCTTCGGTCAGGGCACGGTCGGCGGCAAAGTGGAAGTAAGTGAACACCACCTGTCCGTGGCGGATGAGTTTGTACTCGGGGGCGATGGGTTCCTTGACCTTGACAATCATCTCAGCGGCGGCATAGACTTCTTCGATGGTGGGCAGCATTCGTGCACCTGCATTCACGTAGTCTTCATCGGTAAATCCACTGTTGGCGCCTGCCGTTTGCTGCACGTATACGGTGTGTCCATGTTTGACGAGTTCGGCCACTCCGGCCGGCGTCATGCCGACACGATTCTCATTATTTTTTATTTCTTTCGGTACACCAATAACCATAATGTAAAGTGTTAGGGGTTAAACATGGCGCAATATAGTGAAAAAGCTGACAGAATGTCTTTGCCCGGTGTATGTTTTGCAGCATTTCCGATTATCTTTCTTACGCTTCCAGTTCCCCTTCTTCCGGCTGGCGAGGAGACGCTTCTCCAGAGGCTGCTGGGGGAAAGGCGATTCTTTTGCCTGCATGCGAAGTAAAAAGTCTGAATACGTTGTTTTTATTTTTAGAGTACTTTTTCCGGTTTTTGCTGTGCGTATGTTTTAAAAAGAATGGTGGAATTATCGATAATACAAAGGAAACCATTATCTTTGTTGCACGTAGAAAGCATCATGAATAATGGATTTTATAGACTATGAATGTAAAAAACTTCAGGAATATATTGCTACTGATTTGTATCGCTTGCCATATAGTAGGATGTAAGCCGGGCAGGGAAGAAAAGAATATGGGGTATGATCTTGTCTGTTTCACGGAATACGATGATGACGGCAGCAGCCTGAAAGGGGTAAAACGCAGAACAGATGGAAAGATAATTGTTTCTCCTTCATCATACGCGTCTGTAACGGCCGACAGTTGTTTTATTATTGCAAGCAAAAGTGCTTATAGTCATGAAGTGTGGAAAACAGATGGAAAATATATTGGAAGATTTGACACATTTACCGGATTCAAGCGCGGCTTCTATGTCGGTACAAAGTATCGTACAACAACGTTGTATTTTCCGCACAATGACCTCCTGCTTCGTTCCGAGCATGTCAAGATGGGTAAACATGCCATCTGCCTGCAGGTGGGCAACACATGGCAGGTCATGACCTATGACGGCAGAGTACTCTCGAAAAGTGATGTCATGCCGCCACAAGAAGAATGGGATATAATCAACAAAGACTGATATTTATGAAAAATCTGATTATCTGTATGCTGGCATTTCTGACCGCAGGTGCGTTGGCATCGTGTAGCGATGACAACCCTGCCTCCACAGGTCAGGGCCAGAAGGACGGCAGCGGGGAAGTGTCGTTTGAGATTAGCAATGAAAGTGGAACGGGTACCGGCACCAGTGCCTCTCCTGTCGTGGTCTCCCAAGGGGATACGCTCAATATGGTCATCAGCCAGAAGAGCAGCTATACTGACTCCAATGGCATCACGTTTGAATGCGAGCCGGAAGCCACCATTGAGCTTTTCGCCCAACTGGATACGGTGTATGTGGAACAGTTGAACCAACTGACCGGTGTTCAGGAGAAAACGGAAATCCAGACTTCCACTGAAGGCGAAAATCCTGTAGTCAATAAGATTGATCAGAAGTTCCTCATCGGCGAACAGTCTGTCAACTTTGATCTGGCATACGAAGTGTATGGTTATACCACGGCTGGTGGTGAAACGATCGAGATGCCCTACATCAAGCTGAATCAGGCGAACTTTGGAAATTCTGGAGTGACGGAAGAAACAGGACCGGGCACACGGTGCGGAGCGGTAGTCAGATCGATTACAGTCAGGCCGCTGCCACAAACAAGAGCCACTGTCAGCGATACGACCTGGTACGAAGTCAATGCAACCTTTAACCTTGATATTGAAAGCGTAAACACCAAGACTGAAAACAAGCAGAACCTTACCTTTTCTGTTACCTACCTGGGGGCGGTTACCACTGAAGTCGAGTTGGCTGATCCTGTTAAGGAGCTGTCCGCTGCCATGGATGTCCTGGGGGGAACGAGCAGTGTCGCCTCTCCTTTCCTGGTCAATCCTCAGGATACCTTAAGCTTGCTCTTCAGGCAGCATAGTAGTTATACCGATGCCTATGGGAACCGGATGAGCTGTGAACCGGAAGCGAGAATCAATCTCTTCGCACAGCTGGATACCGTTTACGCCCGGACAGCAGATGAGATTGCCCGGACTCCAAGTACCGAAGAGGCGGCATTCGAGGCCAGCGGAGAAAATCCGATTCTCTATTCGGCAATCCAGTCGATTAAAGCCGGAATTCAAGCCATTCGGTTGGAGATGTCGTATGAGACCTTCTCTACAACCGATGGGGACAATCAGGAAATAGAGATGCCATACCTGAAGTTTGAAAATGTCAGTGTCGGCGAGCTTTCCATGAACGAGCGTGCGACCAAGTCCGTGATAAAGACGGATACGGCCTTCTATGATGTCCAGGTTCCGGTAAGACTCGATGTCATACAGGTCGGCACGGCAGACGAGAACCGGCAGACTCTCGAGTTTGTGGTGTCCTATGTAGGAGCCGTTGTGACAGAAATGGAATTAAGTGATCCGGTCAAGGCGTTGTCTGACACGATCAAGGTGTTGGGCGGTACAGAAAGTACATCGTCTCCTTTCCGGGTGGAACTGGGAGATACCCTCGATTTGTTGTTTGTGCAGAACAGCAGCTACACCGATTCCTATGGCAATAGGATAAGCTGTCACCCGGAAGCACGGATTCACCTTTTTGCGCAACAGCATACTGTTTATGTTCAGACGAGAGATGAACTTGAAGGCACTCCTTCCGGTCAAGAGCCCGTGTTCGAATCTGCCGGTGACAATCCTGTCCGGTATTCAGCCGTCCAGCTGTTTGAGCATGGAACGCAAGCCATACAGCTGGAGCTGTCCTATGAAACCTATACCCAAAAGGATGTGGAGGAGAATGACATTGCGATGCCGTATTTGAAGTTCCATTCTGCTGCGGCAAGCGCTGTTTCTGTCAGCGAACTCTCCACCTCCACCGGGACCAAGGCCGATACGACGTTCTATCAGGTTCAGGTACCCATCAGGCTTGAAACGGTTAACGTAGGCACTGTTGAGGAGAACAGGCAGGTCATAGAATTGATCGCATCTTATATCGGTGCTGTAGTCACGGAAAAGGACGAGCCGGAACTCGTAAGGGTTGAATACCGCACGGGATACGTTTGGGAAGAACCTCATCACAATCTGCCCCTGCTGTTCTATGCCAAGGTTTATCGCGACAGATATTATAGCAATGGGGAAGTCTTTACGGACGAGTTTGTGGATAATGGACATCCGATAGAAATAAGCTTAGGATTCGGATGTATTGCTTATAATGATGATGCTTTTCTTGCTGAGGGCGAATATCGGTATAGTGATGAAGACGTTGTTGTTTTCCATAAGGGTACAATGAATGGTGAACCTAATGATAGTATCAGAACAATGACATCCATTGTTGAAGTAGATGACTTGGATGCGATAGAAGTGAAAGAGGATTTTCATCCGTCACCAGATGGAGACGGTTATCCAGGAAAATGGAGTTGCTATGTTACCGGCAAAACGTATGACGAAGGTGTCTATACGCCAGTTGACCCAGGTTTAGCCACAGCTTCTTATGAAAGCTGCGATTTGCCGAGTGGGTGGTATTTTCAGGGTTTCACAGAAAAAGCTGATATCACTCAAGTATATTATAAAGATTACATTGCATCTCTATATAGTATGTTTATGCATCTAAGATGCTATGACCAGTTTCTGGTCATAGATGGCATACGAATCAATTTTTTGGATTATTTGCCTGAGAGAGCATTCAATACTGTGATTGAAGATACCTCGTTTGGCAAGACCATCACAAGAGAAACCCGTGTTAAATTTCTGGGAAGGAACTTTTATGCGGCTTGTATCATGGAGTTTCATCAGAAACAGTAATCTGCTATCTTGATCCTAAGTCAAAGCGTCTGCGTCAAAATTAGGAATGAAGAAGCTGATACAACGTCATCCCGGCCTTGAGCCGGGATCCATTGCACACAACCTGTGGCATGTGGATCCCGCATCGAGTGCGGGATGACAAAACATGGATACTTTCCATTTTAAGACAGTTATGGCTTTTGTAGCATGCTCGGCAAGGATTGTTTAATGGGTACATGTCCCGATGGCAGGGACGCGCAGCAGATGCTTGGGGGTAGTGTAGGTAAGGCTTTGTAGGTATGTTCAGAAACTTTGCCCGAATCATCCGTAATACAAAGGAAAAATACTACCTTTGTGGGCCAAGACTTGTGGCGTTCTATCATGTAAGTTTGTACACAAACCATAGCTGCCAATGATAAAGCATTATATATCCTTATTACTATGCGCCGGATGGCTGTGCGGGGCCGCTTCGCTGGAGGCGGCGGTGCCGGCCGATTCGGTGTCTTTTGCCAATCCTTTTGCCCATCCCATCACGTTCAGCGGGAACTTTGGGGAACTGAGGGCCAACCACTTCCACGGAGGACTCGACTTCAAGACGGGAGGGGTGACGGGCAAGCCGGTGCGTGCCTTGGCCGACGGCTACATCTCGCGCATCCGCGTGACGCACGGTTCGGGCTATGTGCTCGACGTGGTCTACAACAACGGCTATTCCACCATCAACCGGCATCTGGAAGCCTTTGCGGGCGACATGGCCCGGCGGGTGGAGAACCTGCAATACGAGCAGGAAAGCTGGGAGGTGGAGATTGTGCCCGAGGCGGGAGAATACCCCGTCCGCCGCGGACAGGTCATCGCCTATAGCGGCAATACGGGCTACTCGTTCGGGCCGCATCTGCATCTGGACGTCATCGAGACGGCCACGGACGACTATGTGGACCCGTTGCCTTTCTTTGCCGGGCAGGTAAAGGACCACACGGCACCGCGGGTACAGGGCATCATGCTCTTCCCGCAGGCCGGCCGGGGCGTGGTGAACGGTAAGACGACGAGGCAGGCTTTCGGCGTGAACCGGGCGGCGGGCATCACGGCCTGGGGTGAGATAGGGGCGGGCATCCGTGCCTACGATTACATGGACGGGGTGCACAACCGCTACGGCGTGCATACGGTCATCCTCGAAGTGGACGGGAAGGAAGTGTTCCGCAGCGTGGTAGACCGCTTTGCCTACGAAGAAAACCGCTATATCAACTCCTGGACCTACGGGCAATATATGAAGTCGTTCATCGACCCCGGCAACCGCCTCCGCCTGCTGCACGCCTCCAACGGCAACCGTGGGCTGGTGACCATCAACGAAGAGCGTCCCTACCGCTTTGTCTATACGCTGCGCGATGCCTTGGGCAACGAGTCGAAGGTGCGCTTCACCGTGCAGGGCCGGCGGAGCGATATTCCTGCGGTGGAACATCGCGAGAAGTATCATTTCCGTTGGGACAAGGTGAACTATCTGCAGGAACCCGGCCTGGAACTGGTGCTGCCCCGCGGTGTGCTCTACGAAGATGCTTATCTGAATTATGCCGTCCGTGCCGACAGCGGCGACATTGCCTTCACCTATCAGCTGAACGACCGAAACATTTCCCTGCACAAGGCGTGCAACCTGCGCATCGGGCTGCGCCGCCGTCCGCTGGCCGACAGCACGAAGTACTACGTGGCCAGCGTCAGTGCCAACGGTCGCAAGTACAACATGGGTGGCCGCTATGTGGACGGCTACATGGAGGTGAAGGTGCGCGACCTGGCTACCTATACCGTGGCCATCGACACCGTGCCACCCGTATTGACCCCTGTCGGCCAGGCAGGCTGGGGACGTTCGGGTCGTATCGTCTTCAAGGCAAAGGATGCGCAGACAGGCATTGCCTCCTATCGCGGTACCATCGACGGGCAGTATGCCCTCTTTGGCAAGCCGAACTCCGTAAAGGGAGAACTGGTGTGCCGGCTCGATCCGCGTCATGTGAAGAAGGGCGGCCGCCACGTACTGGTGATGAGCGTCACCGACGGTTGCGGCAACGTCACCACCCGCCAGTACCGCTTTGTGTGGTAAAAATGATAAATGTAAAAGATAAATTCTCTATTAATAAAAATATCGATTATGAAGATTAGAAGATTGACCCTTGCCGTCGTTTGCATGGCGGCAGCTGTGGCCGATGCTTTGGCCTGTACCAACCTCATTGTAGGCAAGAACGTATCGGCCGACGGTTCGACCATCATTTCCTATTCGGCCGACTCCTACTCCTTGTTCGGCGAGTTGTATCACTATCCCGCAGGCCTACACAAGAAGGGGACGATGATTAATGTCTACGAGTGGGACACGGGCAAGTACCTGGGACAGATAGAGCAGGCGCGCCAGACGTACAACGTGGTGGGCAACATGAACGAATTCCAGCTGACCATCGGCGAGACGACCTTCGGAGGGCGTCCCGAACTGGTGGACACGACGGGTGTCATCGACTACGGCAGCCTGATTTATCTGGGCTTGCAGCGTTCGCGTACGGCACGCGAGGCCATCAAGGTGATGACCGACCTGGTGCAGGAGTATGGCTACTGCAGCAGTGGCGAGTCTTTCACCATCGCCGACCCCAATGAAGTGTGGATCATGGAAATGATTGGCAAAGGCCCCGGCGTGCGCGGTGCCGTGTGGGTGGCTGTCCGTGTGCCCGACGACTGTATTTCGGCCCACGCCAACCATAGCCGCATCCATCAGTTTGACACGAGCGACAAGGAGAACTGCATGTATGCGCCCGATGTCATTTCCTTTGCCCGCGAGAAGGGTTACTTCAATGGAGTGAACAAGGATTTCAGCTTCTCCAAAGCCTATGCGCCGCTCGACTTCGGTGCCCGCCGCTATTGCGAGGCCCGTGTGTGGAGCTACTTCAATATGTTTACCGACCGTGGTGATGAGCTGCTGCCCTATATCCAGGGAACAACCGACGAGCCGATGCCGCTCTACGTGAAGCCGAACCGTAAAATCTCCGTGCAGGACGTGAAGAACGCCATGCGCGACCACTACGAAGGTACGGCGCTCGACATCACGAAGGACTTCGGTGCCGGTCCCTATCACACGCCCTACCGCCTCTCGCCGCTGGAGTTCGAGGTAAACGGACAGAAATACTTCAACGAACGCCCCATTTCCACCCAGCAGAGCGGTTTCGTCTTTGTGGCACAGATGCGTGAAAACCTGCCGGATGCTGTGGGCGGCGTATTGTGGTTCGGCCTGGACGATGCCAACATGACGGTGTTTACGCCCGTTTACTGCTGCGCCACCCGTGTGCCCGAATGCTACACCCGTGTGGGCGGTGCCGATTACATTACCTTCTCGTGGAAATCCTCCTTCTGGGTGTTCAACTGGATTGCCAACATGGTATATCCGCGTTACGACTTGATGATAGACGATGTTCGGGCCGTGCAGACCGAGATCGAAACCACCTTCAACCAGGCACAGGAAGGCATCGAGGCCGTTGCCGTCAAGATGCTGGAAACCGATCCGGACAAGGCCAAGGAATTCCTGACAAACTATACCGTGATGACGGCGCAGAGCACACACGACGCCTGGAAGCGACTGGGCGAATTCCTGATTGTCAAGTATAATGACGGGGTAGTGAAGCGCGTGAAGGACGGCAAGTTCGAACGCAATGCCATCGGCCAGCCGGCTGGCGTTATCCGTCCGGGCTATCCGAAGGAATTTCTCGAGGAATATGTTAAACAGACGGGCGACCGATATAAAATTCCTGAATAATTGGCTGGTTCGTTTTATCTTTTTATCTTTGTCGGAAGTAAGAACGAACAGAATGTGAAGTATTCATCTTTAATATAATAATAGATTATGGAAAATCAAGAACTGATCAAACAAGTGACCGCGAAAGCCCAGGAGTGGCTGGGACCGGCCTTTGATGCCGAAACTCAGGCAGAAGTGAAGCGCATGCTGGAGAGTGACGACAAAACGGAGCTGATAGAGAGCTTCTACAAGGACTTGGAGTTCGGTACGGGCGGTCTGCGCGGCATCATGGGTGCCGGTAGCAACCGCATGAACATCTATACCGTAGGCGCCGCTACGCAGGGATTGGCCAACTATCTGAACAAGTGCTTTGCCGGTCAGCCTATATCGGTAGTCGTAGGTCATGACTGCCGCAACAACAGCCGCAAGTTTGCCGAGATATCGGCCGACATCTTCTCGGCCAACGGCATCAAGGTCTATCTGTTCGACGACCTGCGTCCTACACCCGAAGTGTCTTTTGCCATCCGTCACCTGGGTTGCCAAAGCGGTATCAACATCACTGCCAGCCACAATCCGCGTGAGTACAACGGCTACAAGGCCTATTGGGACGACGGCGCACAGGTGCTGGCTCCGCACGACACGGCCATCATCGACGAGGTGAACAAGGTGAAGGTGGCCGACATCAAGTTCCACGGCAACAAGGAACTCATCCAGATTATCGGCGAGGATGTAGACAAGGTTTATCTGGAAAAGGTACACTCCATCTCCATCGACCCCGAAGTCATCAAGCGCCAGAAGGACTTGAGCATTGTCTACACGCCGCTCCACGGTGCCGGACGTGCGCTCATCCCCGCTTCGCTGAAGCTGTGGGGCTTCGAGAACGTTCATTGCGTGGAGTCGCAGATGGTGAAGGACGGTAACTTCCCGACGGTGGTTTCGCCCAATCCCGAGAATGCCGAAGCGCTGACTCTGGCCATCAAGCTGGCCAAGGAAATCGATGCCGACATCGTGATGGCCAGTGACCCCGATGCCGACCGTGTGGGTATGGCCTGCAAGAATGACAAGGGTGAATGGGTGCTCATCAACGGCAACCAGACTTGCCTGATTTTCCTCTACTACATCATCAAGAACCGTCTGGCTACGGGCAAGATGCAGCCGGGCGACTTCATCGTGAAGACCATCGTGACCACCGAACTCATCAAGGCTGTGGCCGACAAGAACCATGTCGAGATGCTCGACTGCTACACGGGCTTCAAGTGGATTGCCCGCGAAATCCGTCTGCGCGAAGGCAAGCAGCAGTACATCGGTGGCGGTGAAGAGAGCTACGGCTTCCTGGCCGAAGACTTCGTGCGCGACAAGGATGCCGTTTCGGCTTGCTCGCTGCTTGCTGAGATTTGCGCTTGGGCCAAGGACCAGGGCAAGACGCTCTACGACGTGCTGATGGGCATCTACGTGGAATATGGCTTCTCGAAAGAGACGACCGTCAACGTGGTGAAGCCGGGCAAGAGCGGTGCCGAGGAAATCAAGGCCATGATGGACAACTTCCGTGCCAACCCGCCGAAGGAAATCGGAGGTTCGAAGGTATGCGTGGTGAAGGACTACAAGACACTGAAGATGACCGACGCAGCCGGTCACGTCAGCGACCTGCACATGCCCGAACCCTCAAACGTGCTCCAGTACTTCACGGAAGACGGTACGAAGATTTCCGTTCGTCCCTCGGGTACGGAACCGAAGATCAAGTTCTACATCGAGGTGAAAGGCCAGATGGGTTGCCCCAAGTGCTACGCCGGAGCCAATGCCGATGCCGAAGAGAAGGTGAAGGCCGTACGTGCGTCACTGGGCATTTGAGACGACATATAATATTCTGTTGAGAAAGTGAGAGGCTGCTTCTTTTTTAAGAGGCAGCCTCTTTTGTTTTGTGAAATACGGAAAAACGAATGGTTATCCGGCTTGTGTGAATCGTTTGCCCAGCTTATGCAAGTTGTTTGCCCAGCTTGTGCAGGTTGTTTGCCCAGCTTATGCAGACTGTTTGCCCAGCTTATACAGACCGTTTACCCAGCTTATTCGGACGGTTTGCTCGCGTCATGAGGAAACGCTGCCTGTATGTCAGCGGTCTTTCCCTTCCAGCCAGGCGTCGATGAGGCGGCGGGCGATGCTCAGTTTGCGCGGCAGTTCGGGCAGGTTGTTGCGGTGGTAGAAGGCGCCGGCCGTGAGCTCGTCCTCCTGCAGCTTGATGGTGCCGCTTTCGTAGTCGGCAAAGAAACCCACCATCAGGCCGCTGGGATAGGGCCAGGGCTGGCTGTCGAAGTAGGTGATGTTGCGGATGGTGAGTCCTGTCTCTTCCATCACTTCGCGGCGGACGCACTGCTCCAGTGTTTCGCCCGCCTCAAGGAAACCGGCTACAAGGCCATAGAAGGTGCCGCGGAAGTTGCGGGCATGCACCATCAGAATCTCGTCGCCGCGGCGCACCAGTACGATGATGGCGGTGGAGATGGGCGGATAGAGTTCGTTGCCGCAGCGGGGGCACTTCTTCATGATGTCGGTCTTTTGTTCGGTAGGTGTGCCGCAGGCAGGGCAGTAGCGGCTTTGCTGGTCCCAGTAAAGTATCTGGTAGGCCTTGCCGGCCGCCTTGTAGTCTGGCAGAGGCAGGTGGTCGAACGAGGCACGCAGGCTGGTCATCATCCATTCGGAAGTTTCGGCCACGGGGTAGTCGATGGCAAACGCATAGACCTGCTCGCCTGTAGGCAGGGTGACGCGGTGCACCGTCTGTCCCGTTGCGGGGGCTACGGGCAGGCTCTCGCCTGTGGGCAGAGTGCAGGTGCCGTCGGGTTGTTTCTGCATCAGCAGGTTGTCCTTGAAGAAGATGCACCGGCGGGCGGTGCGGTCACATTCCAGTTCGTTCATCATTTCAGTAGCTTGTAGGGGTCAGAAGTTCACGTGTACACCTCCCATGAAGGTAGCCTTCGGCATGGGATAGCCCGCGTTGATTTCGTAACGTTGTGCCAGCAGGTTCTCGCCTTTCACGAAGAGGCTTGCAAAGTTACACAGGCGGTAGCTGATATTCAAATTCCAGAGCACGAAAGTTTCCTGCTTTTCCTGTCCCTGCGTCACGGAGGTGTAGAGCCCGCGTATGTATTGTATGCCGCTGGCGGCTGTCCACCGTCCCTGCTGGTAGTTGGCGCCGACGTACAGCTTATGTTCGGGGGCAGCCAGTATGGGGTGTTCCATGTGCAGCCAGCTGTAGTTGGCGTCGGCCTGCCAGCGGGCGTTGAAGCGGTAGGCCACGGTGGCCTCCGTGCCCCAGTTTTCGATATGGCCCGTGTTCACGTTCTTGCGCTGGGCGGGGTCCACCTGGATGATGTTCTTCCCGTTGATGTAGTAGAGGTTGAGTCCGTAAGTCAGGCTGTTGTCACACAGGCGCTGCGTGTAGGCCAGTTCGTAGCTGACGAGGCTCTCGGGCAGCAGGTCGGGGTTCTTGGAGAACATGAACAGCTCGCGGATGGTGGGGTTGCGGAAGCCCTTGCTTACCATAGCTTTCAGTTCGGCCTGGCGGGGCAGGTGGAAGGCCAGTCCGCCTTGGGGTATCCATTCGGTGCCCGTGTGCGAATGATGGTCCACGCGCAGACCGGCATCGAGCGACAGCCAGCTGCCGATGTTCTGCCGGAAGTCCACGTATCCGGCCAGCTCGTCCAGCTGTTTGTCTACCTGCGGCTGCTTCTCGCCCGTGGCCAGTACCTTGTACCACGATTCGCCGCCGAAGTGCTGGTAGTCGAAGCCGGCGGTGATGCGGTTGCCTTCGAAGAGCGAGGCGCTCTGGTACCACGAGATTCCCATCATGCGATCTTTGGAGTTGAAGTGGGCCGTCTGCGGTTCTTCACCCGGATGGTAACCGTCGTTTATCTTGTGTCGGCCCCAGTTGTAGAAGAAGCTCAGTGCGCCCGAGGTCTGCCGGTAGTGGTTCTCAAGGGCGGCCGACGCCATACCGCGGGTGATGCGCGAGTCGTTGTCGATGTAGGGAGCTGCGACGGTGCCGGGGTTGGAGGCGTTGAAGTGGGTCACGTTGACGTCGCCCCACAGTTTCCACCGGTCATTGAAGTCATAGCCCAGCTTGGCGTAGCCGCCATACTGCTCGAAGTCCATGTCGGGTCGGTGTCCGTCGCTGCGGTTGTACGAGCCGGTGACGATGCTGCTGAAGCGTCCGCGCTTCAGGCGGTTGGTCACCTCGGTTTGCAGGGTGTTGTAGGAACCGTAGGCAGCCTGTACGTCGGTCTTCGACCCCTCTTCCTTCATCTGCCGGGTGACGATGTTGATGACGCCGCCCATGGCGTTCGAGCCGTAGAGTACCGAGGCAGGGCCGCGCAGCACTTCCACCCGTTCGGTCATCATCGTCTGGTAGGCGTCGGCGATGGGATGGCCCATCAGTCCCATGTACTGCGGGTGGCCGTCGATGAGCACTAGCAGGCCGGCCGTAGGACTGCCGCCGATGCCGCGCAGGCTCATGCCTCCGGCAGCGCCGGTCGACACGCCGTAGCCCATGATGCCACGGCTGGTGGTAAAGAGGCCGGGCACCTGTTCGGTTAGGGTGGGCAGTACGGAGGGCTGGTATTTACTTTCCAACTGCTTCCGGTCCACGACGGAGATGGTCATGGGCAGGTGTCGGATGTCTGTTTCATTGCGGGTGCCGGTCACCACCACCTCGTCGGTGGTCAGGTTGCGGGCAATGCGTACGCTGTCCTCCTGTCCGCGGGCAGCAGGTGCGGTCAGCAGCAGGAGGGCCAGCAGGCCTCCTGTCAGGTTTCGTTCTTTCATGCGTTTTTTCTCTGGTTGGCGATAAATGTTTCGATAACTGGGAAAATCTCTTTGGCCGAGTGAAGGTCGCGGCTGGCCTGCTCCAGCGGGCACCAGCCCGTGCGGTCGCGGTTGATGATGTGGTCCACCACTTCGTCGCAGCTCACTGCGACGCCCGCTTCCTGCAGCAGCCGGAGGGCGGGACGGCTGATGATGTGGGTATACACTTCGTGTACGCCGCCCAGCACCATGAGCGAGGCGGCGGCCTTGCCGATGACCTTGTCGGCTACGGACGCTCCGTGCAGGAAGTCGGGTTCCTGCACCAGCAGGTCGTAAAGGTCGGCCACACCCCGCCGTGTGAACGTACGGGTGCGGTCACCGTTGGCTATCACGCAGGAGTATCCTTCTGCGTGAAGCATGTCTATGAGTTCTTTCATGCTTGTTTTCCGGGGTTACAGCGTTCCTTGCTTGAGTTGTTCTACATATCGGTCGATGCGGTGCAGCTCTTCGGGGATGTCGATGCTCTGCGGGCAGTGGGACACGCACTGGCGGCATCCGATGCAGTGGCTGGCCTGCCGCAGGCGGGGCACGCTGCGGTCATAGCCCACGAGGAAGGCGCGTCGTGCCTCGCGGTAGTTGGCGTGCTCCTGCGAGGTGGGCAGGTTGCCTTCGTTCACGCACTTGTTGTAGTGCACCAGTATGGCGGGAATGTCGATACCGTAGGGGCAGGGCATGCAGTACTTGCAGTCGTTGCAGGGGATGGTGGGGTACTGCTTCATCAGGTCGGCCGTCTGTTGCAGGAACTCCAGGTCGTCTTCCGTGAGCGGCACCAGCGGTGAGTAGGTGCGCAGGTTGTCCTGCAGGTGCTCCATGTAGGTCATGCCGCTCAGTACGGTCAGCACGTCGGGGAACGAGCCGGCAAAGCGGAAGGCCCACGAGGCGACGCTCGCTTCAGGCCCGCGCTGCTTGAGGCGTGCCACGAGGTGTTCGGGCAGCTTGGACAGGCGTCCGCCCAGCAGCGGTTCCATGATGATGGCCGGTATGTGGCGCTTCTCCAGTTCGGCATACAGGTAGTCGGCGTTGACGTTGTTGCCCGAAGCATATTTCCAGTCGGCATAGTTCAGCTGGATCTGCACGAAGTCCCAGTGTACCTGGTCGTGCATGGCCAGCACTTCGTCGAACACTTCCTTCGTGCCGTGGAAGGAGAAGCCCAGGTTGCGGATGCGGCCGGCCTCACGTTCCTTCATCAGGAAATCGATCATGCCGTTCTCGATGTAGCGGGCGCGGAAGGTCTCGATGCCGCCGTTGCCGATGGAGTGGAGCAGGTAGTAGTCGATGTAGTCCACCTGCAGCTCCTTGAACGAGCGGTTGTACATGGCGATGGAATTCTCGCGCGTGTAGTTGGAGAAGTTGGACAGCTTGGTGGCCACGAAGAACTTCTCGCGCGGATGGCGTTTCAGGGCGATGCCTGTCGACCGTTCCGACCATCCCTGCACGTAGACGGGCGACGTGTCGTAGTAGTTCACACCGTGGGCCATGGCGTAGTCTATCAGCTCGTTCACGGCATCCTGATCGATGACGTTTCCGCCCTTTTCGGGAGCGGGCAGGGTGGGCCAGCGCATGCAGCCGTAGCCCAGCAGGGATACTTTTTCTTTCGTTTTCGGGTTCTCGCGCAGGGTCATCTTGTCGGTGGGAACTTCTCCCTGTGCCTGCAGCGAGCCGGAGGCCGAGTCTTTCGGTCCGCATCCCGCCAATACCGCGGTTGTGGTGGCTGTGCTGATGCCCACAATCTTCAGGAACTCGCGGCGGGAGATATCGTTGGAATGATGTTGGTTATTCATAAGGAAGTTATAGTAGTTAAAGGAGTTATAGAAGTTATAGGGGGAGGGTAAGGAGGGGAAACGGATGACCTGCTCGTCCCTCACCGTTTACCGCTCTCAGATGATCCGGTGCCGTTCGTGTCCTTCTACATAGATGGCGCTGAAGGGGCGGGCCGGGCAGAGGTTCTCGCAGGCGCCGCAGCCGATGCAGCGTTCGGTGTCGACGGCCGGGAACTTGAGCGAGTCGGGATTGTTGGGGTCCGACGGTACCATGGTGATGGCACCCGTGGGGCAATGGCGGGCGCAGTTGCCGCACTCCACCTGGTCGGTCTTCACCACGCAGTTGCGCTTGATCCACACGGCGTGTCCTATCTGGATGGACGACTTGTCGGCCACGGTGATGGGCTTGATGGCTCCCGTGGGGCAGACTTCCGAACACTTGGTGCACTCGGGACGGCAGTAGCCGCGTTCGTACGAGGAGAAAGGCTGCATCAGCGTCATCAGTCCGGTCGAGGGGCGTAGCACTTCGTTGGGACATACCGACACGCAGAGCTGGCAGGCCGTACAATGCTGGGCAAAGTGGCGGGCGCCTTGGGCTCCCGGCGGCAGGATGGGAGTCTTTCGGTTGGGGATTTTCTTGTCTTCGATGGTGGCCAGTCCGCCGTCCACCTTCATCTCCTGGGCCTTCAGTACGGCAGCCGAGGCCGCCAGTGCCGTCGATGCCAGAAAGGCGCGGCGGGAGTTGCTTCCCTCAGCCTGCTGTCCGGCCGGTTCGGCCTTGACTTTGGCGGGATGGGCATAGTGCAGCGCCTGGTGCTTGCACTTGTCCAGGCAATCCATGCAGGCCACGCAGCGGCTGTAGTCTATCCGATGGTTCTTGATGTCGATGCACGAGGCTTTGCAGTTGCGTGCGCAGAGGTTGCAGTTGACGCATTTGTCGGTATCGATGACCGGCTTCAGGTAAGCATATTTCGACAGGAAGCCCAGCACGGTACCTACGGGGCAGATGGTGTTGCAGTACGTGCGTCCGCCGCGCCAGGCCAGTACGATGAGTACCACCAGCGTGACGGCGGCGATGACGAAGGTGGGCAGGCTCTTCAGCCAGACGGTAGTGTCATAGAATGCATAGCTGTCGGCCCGCTCGGCCAGGTAGGCCAGCAAGTTGTTTCCCCACTGGTAGATGGGGGCGAACAGGTTGTTTGCGATGCGTCCGTACGAACTGTAGGGGGCCAGCAGGGCCACAAACGAGTGTACGCCTGCCACCAGTGTGACGACGAACACGCCCAGCACGCCGTAACGCAGCCAAGACAGGGCAGGCGAATAGCGGTAGCGGTTCTTCTTGCTCTTCTTCGAGAACCAGGCAATGATGTCCTGGAAGACGCCCAGCGGGCAGATGACGGAACAATAGACGCGTCCCAGCAGCAGGGTGAGAATCACCAGTGCCAGTACCACTCCCACGTTGAGCGCCAGCATGGCAGGGAGGAATTGAATTTTGGCCATCCAGCCGAACCATGCGTGCAGCGTCCCCGTGAAGTCAAGGAACAGCAGGGTGATCAGCGTAAAAAATACGATGGCCAGGGTCAGTCTGATTTTACGTAACATAATAAGGAAGCCTGTTTTAATTAAGGGTAAAATTGTCGTGTATCATTTTTCGAGTGATACGCTGCAAAAATAAGAAGAATTTTGGATAACGGCTATACCCGAATTACGGATATTTGCCGTTTCCCGTTTTTTTCGGGCAAAGTGTCGGACGGAGACGCTTGAAGGGGATGCGCATGATGAGGCTCTGATGCAGTGCTTCGTGAGGTTCTGACGAAGTGCTTCATGAGGGTCCGACGAAGTGCTTCGTCAGGTGGTCATGCAGTGCTTCCTTAGGGGGTGACGAAGCACTGCATGAGAGGGTCACGAAGCACTTCGTCGCGGCGGGTCGGTGTGGGAGCATTTTTCGCCCCGTCAGGAAGCCTGTCATTGCATGGCCGAAGCGTCGAACGAGAGGGGGAGCAGGTCGCCCACCTTCTTCACCTCGTAGATGCCCTTGCGACCGTAGAGCAGGATGCGCATGGGCTGCCGGTAGCGTACCTCCGTTTCGAGCATCACCTGGCGGCAGGCACCGCACGGCGGGATGGGGTCGTCCAGAAATTCGCCCTGTTCGTTGCGGGCGGCGATGGCCAGTGTCGTCACGGCCTGGTCGGGGTAGCGCGAGTTGGCGTAGAACAGGGTGGTACGTTCGGCGCAGAGTCCCGACGGATAGGCGGCGTTTTCCTGGTTGCTGCCGCAGACAACGGTGTTGTCCGCCAGCCGGGCGGCGGCTCCTACCGAGAAGTGGGAGTAGGGGGCATAGCTGCGGTGCGTGGCTTCGCGGGCGGCGTCTATCAGTTCGCGGTCGGCAGCATCCAGTTCTTCGTATGTATAGATGCGGATGCCGATGTGGAGGTTCAGTTCTTTCATGAGGTCTGGTTTCTGTAATTAATGTTACAAAGATAGGGAAGTGATTGGAATTTTCAATTCTTTTGCAGATTTTTGTGCCCGAATCAATGATAACGACATGAAATATACGTCCCGACTGCTGGTCATTATGGCCTTTCTGATGCTGCTTCTGCCTGCCCATGCACAGCGCAGGAACTCCCGTTACAACGAATACATCAAGCAATATGCCCCCATTGCGGTGGAGCAGATGAAGCTGCACAAGATACCTGCCAGCATCACGCTGGCCCAGGGATTGCTCGAAAGCGGTGCCGGGCAGAGCCAGCTGGCCCGCAAGAGCAACAATCACTTCGGCATCAAGTGTCACAACACCTGGAAAGGACGCCGTGTCTATCACGACGACGACGCCAGGGGCGAATGTTTCCGTGCCTATCGCAATCCGCGCGACTCCTACGAGGACCACTCCAAATTCCTGAAGAGCGGTGCGCGCTATGCTTTCCTGTTCAAGCTGAAGATTACCGACTACAAGGGCTGGGCCCGCGGATTGAAGAAAGCCGGCTATGCCACCGACCCTTCGTATGCCAACCGACTGATAACGATTATCGAGGATTACGAACTGTATAAGTACGACAACGAGGGAATGGGCCGTCGCGAGGCCCGCAAGTGGGAGAAAGAACTCAAGAAGAAACCGTGGTTGCTCCATCCCCACCAGGTATATATAGCCAACGGGCTGGCCTATGTCGTGGCCCGTGACGGCGACAGCTTCGAACTGCTGGGCGGAGAGTTCGGCATCAGTTGGAAGAAACTGGTCAGCTACAACGACCTGCACCGTGAGTACACCCTCGAGGCGGGCGACATCATCTATCTGAAGAAGAAGAACAAGAAGGCGCAGAAGCCCTACACCGTCCACATCGTGCGCGATGGCGACTCCATGCACAGCATCTCGCAGAAGTACGGCATCCGCCTGAAGAACCTCTACAAGATGAACCGCAAGGACATGGAAGAATATGTGCCCGAGGTAGGCGACCGCCTGCGGCTGCGGTAAGACTTATTATAAATAAGGTTTGATTTTTCGGATTTATGCTATCTTTGGATAAGACAGGATGTGGCTCGGGAGAATCAAATTGAAATTTTCATTTTCATTTGCTTCTCCTCTCGCCTTTCGCTATCTTTGCAAGTAGATTAAGCATTGCTTCTATGATGAATTTCGACCAATTGAACTTTGTGACCTTTTGTGTAGGCAGTCTGGCCGATGCGCTGAAAATGAGTGCAGGGAGTGTTTACGGACTGTTGCGTTCATCGGGTATACTGACGGGATACCTGCTCCCGGGATATGACGTATTGCATACCTTCAGTAAGGAATATCTTGTGGAAGACTTGATTTCATATATGAAAGAGAAAGGGGTGTTGGTATGAAGCTGTATCATGCATCTTCTCTGGTTATAGAGCATCCGGACGTATATCATTCACGAGAGTATCTGGATTTCGGCAAAGGCTTTTATCTGACGTCTATGTATAGTCAGGCTGAGAAATATGCGCAGCGTTTTCTGCTCAGAGGCAAGCGGGCTTTTGTCAATGAATATTGGTTGGACGATGATTTGACCGACTGCCGGGTGAAAGTCTTTGCGAGATACGATGAAGAATGGTTGGATTATGTAGGGAAATGTCGTAAAGGAATGTGTGAGGCAGCTTATGACATCGTTGAAGGTGGAATAGCCAATGATAAGGTATTCAATACGATAGATTTATATTTTTCCGGAACAATGAGTAAAGATGATGCGTTGGGCCGGCTTGCTTTTGAGCATCCGAACCATCAGTTATGTATCTTGAATCAGAATGTCCTGGGGCGGCATCTGCACTTTGTGGATGCCAAAGAAGTGAAATTGGGAGGAGTGGAAGATGCAGGCTGATAAAACCATTTTACAGATGAAGTACGCGCGTATTGTACGCTTGTTTGCCGATAAACTGCACCTGTCATACGAAGATGCGCTCGGATTCTTTTATGATTCCGAGACGTATAGACTGATCAGTAATGGAGTGGCGGATATGCATTGCCTGAGTGATGAATACCTTGCCGATGAATTGCTTATGGAATGGAATGAGCAGCGAAGGAACTCGGAAAGCAATGGCTGCCGGGATATACATTTTGATAACTGAAGTCAAGAACTCTTTCCATCGTTTCGCCTCATCTGCATAGGCGACATTCCCGTCTGTTTCCGGAAGAAGGTGCCGAAGTAGGAAGCGTTGGGGAAGTTCAGTTCCTCGGATATCTCGAGTACGGTCTTCTGCGTGTTCTTCAGCAGCGAGATGGCTTCGCGGACGATGGCCTTGAATACCAGTTCCTGCACCGTATAGCCGCTGACCGACTTCGACAGATTGGACAGATACTTGGGCGAGAGGCATAGCTTGTCGGCATAGAACTCCACACCGCGCTGGCTGCGGAAGTTCTGTTCGATGAGGCCGATGAGGCGGATAAAGGTCTCGTCCTTATGTCCCACGCTGTCGCGGCGGTTCACCAGCTTCCGGCTGTAGATGCCGCAGAGGCGGTAGGTCAGTCCGATGAGCAGTAGCTTCTGTTCGAACGAGTTGAACAGTTCCTTCCCGTGTTTCAGGGTGTCGTCCAGCAGGGCGATGTATCTCAGCAGTTCTTCTTCCTCGTCCGTGTGCCACACGTAGCAGGTCTCGGCCGTCAGTTCGGTATAAGGATACATGGACAGGGCCAGGTTGCCCATGATGTCGCGTATCGGTTCGATGCGGTAGACAAAAATGTGCACCTCTACGGCTGACGGGCTTCCCAGAACCTGGAAGACCGCGTTTTCGGGGATGAACAGCGTCTGCCCCTCGCGGGCGTCAAACTCCCGGTTGTTCAGACTGAAACGGAATTCTCCTTTGCGGCAGAGCAGGAGGCCCAGTCCGCATACACGATAGGGATTGTACAGGGAGGAAGGGAAAGACGTCAGGATTCCTTCCGAACTGCAGATGGCATCATGGGCACGCAGGGACTCTTCGAGTCTTTTCAGGCGTTCTTCTTCGTTCATGGGGCGGATGACTTTTGGTTTCATGGGTTAATGGGTGGCTAAGTTAATGAAATATTTGGTATTCACCACAGAGGACACAGCGTTTCACGGAGTTTTTTTATTTTTACCACAGATTACTCAGATTGACACGGATTATATATCACAACTCATCTGCGTCAATCCGTGTAATCTGTGGTGCATCTTAAGATATCCCTCTGTGTTACTCTGTGTCCTCTGTGGTGACTAATCTCTTGCGATAGGGTATCAGCAGTACGAACAGGGCGCAGCCCAGGCAGGCATAGAGCGTCCAGCCGGACATCTCTTTGACCGATGCCAGCGTAGCCTGTACCTGCACCTTGCCTTTGGCAGAGAGGGCGGCCATCTGTTCGGCCTCCAGGCGGCTCTTGCCCTGGTACATCATACCTTGGACGGTGCCCGTGTAGCTGGCGGCCGTTTCGGGAGAGAGCAGGTCTGTGTCGTGCGCCAGACGGGTGATGTAGTGCTGCTGGCGGTGCTGCATCACGTTGGTGTAGAGGGCCGTGCCGATGGCGGGCCCCAGCATCATGCGTACGGTGAGCATGATGCAGATCCACGTGGACAGGTAGCGGTAGGGCATGCGCTGGTTGGCCAGTACGGCGGTGAGCGAGTAGAGCAGCATCATGCCCGTGGCACGGATGATGACGGGGTACTTCATGCGCTCGTACAGGCCGGCAGTCTGCACCTCGAAGTACATGAACAGGGCCGACAGGCCGATGAAGACAAAGCCCAGGGCGAAGAGATACTTCAGGTGTACGCCCCGCTTGCCCAGCGCGATGGCTATGACGGCTCCGATGAAGTAGCCCAGGATGGCCCAGTTGTTCAGTGCGGCGTTCTGCCAGTTGTCTATCTTCATGCCCACACCGGTAAACACGTTGACAAACAGGGCGCTGGAGTTCAGCACCATCAGCAGCAGGAAGAGGATGATGCCCAGGTTGATGGTGCGCAGGCGGAACACGTCCATCAGGAAATAGGGCGAGCGGTGCGTGGCCTCCATATAGACGAACAGGCCGGTGAACAGGAGGGCGGCCGCCGTGGCCCAGCGGATGGTGGGGTCGTCGTACCAGTCGAGCACCTTGCCATAGATCAGCACATAGACCACCGACGTGCACATGGCACAGAAGATGACCACGCTGCCGAACTTGCGGAAGTTGACGGGGAAGCGGCGGCCGGGATAGCGGTGGTAGGGCATGGTGATGAAGATGACGAGGACGGCAACCAGCGTGGTGGCCATCATGTAGTAATAGACGTATTGCCATTCGTATTCATAGGCCAGCCAGGCGGTGAGCGAGGTACCTATTTGCCCCAGTATCATGAAGAACAGGTAGATGGTAGGCATGCTGACGCTCTTCTCGCTGTCCAGTCGGTCCCATCCTTCGGCATCGCGGGGTTCGTTGCCGGGCGTGATGTTGCGCGTGGCCTCCATGCCGAAGGCATACTTGATGAGGGTAAAGAGGTTCACCATCATCAGCACCATGCGCAGGAAGCCCATGACGAGGCTGCACAGGGCCAGGAGGAAGATGCTGTCGGTTTTGGCGCATACGTAGCTCAGGGCGTACATCACGGCAAACCCGCCGAGGCACATCATCTTCTCGCGGCGGATGCACACCAGTTCATAGAAGAAGGGCGAGAAGGCAGCCATGCCGATGGAGGTGAGGAAGCCGACAAACTGGATGTGCTCCGACTGGATGCCCAGTCCGCTCATCATCTCACCGCTGTTGGCGGTATAGACGCCGCCCACGGTGAGGATGGGGATGAAGAGCAGCACCAGTATCAGGATGCCCAGCGGTTTGGGCACCCAGTTGTAGAACGGATAGTTTTTGGGATAGGAAACCATAGGGAAAATGAAAAATGAAGAATCATTTTATGGTTCGTACTACCACCATCATGCCGGCAGCCAGGCGTTCGTTGTCCTCGCGGCTCAGATCGTCGAAGTCGATGCGCACGGGGATGCGCTGCTGTATCTTCACGAAGTTGCCGGCCGAGTTGTCCGTAGGTACGAGCGAGTACTTGGAACCGGTGGCGCCCGAGATGGCTGTGATGCGTCCCGTGAATTCCCTGTCCTTGATGGCGTCTACGCTGATGCGTACCTGCTGGCCGATGGTAAGATTCTCGACCTGTGTTTCCTTGTAGTTGGCCACAATCCATTTCTGTGTGTCGGGCAGGATGTAGGTGATGGTCTGCCCGGCACCGATGAACTGTCCTTCTTCCAGGGCACGGCGTCCCAGCTTGCCGTCGCAGGGGGCAGTCACCACGCAGTACGACAGGTTGAGGCGGGCCATGTCGAGCGCGGCCTGTGCGCGCTGGATGGAGGCTTCGATGTTCTGCCGGCGTTGCGACACTTCGTTCACACCCGAGCGGGCAGCCTTCTGCTGGCGTTTCAGGGCATCGAGCTTTTTGCAGGTGGCTTCGTATTCGGTTTCAATTTGTTCCAGCTGGATGGGGGTGGCGGCGTTCCGCTTCAGCAGATTGGTGTAGCGCTGGCGGTCTTTCTCCAGCTTGGCCAGGCGGATTTCGACTTCGGCGATGGAGGCTTCGAATACCGAGGCATTGTTCTGGGTAGTCTGCAGGGTGGCATCCATGACGGTGGCACCGGCCATGGCATCCTTCAGAGCGGCTTCGGCCTCCATCACGCGGATGCGGTATTCGCGGTCGTCGAGCACCAGCAGGGTGTCGCCCTTGTGTACGTTCTGATGTTCGGTGAAGCAGATTTTCTGGATGTAGCCCGAAGCCCGCAGGTTGACGGGCGAAATATACTGTTCCACCTGGGCGTCGTTGCTGGTCTCGGTGTTCTTGTAGTCCAGGAAGAGGAAGGCCGCCTGCACCACTCCCCAGGCGAGGACGGCGATGCCCAGCAGGCTGGCTATACGTTGGCGACGGCGCATCTTGCGCAGTTTCTTGGCTTGTTCTTGTAAGGTGTTATTTGTTTCCATAACTGTTTATATTTATTAGAAGGTGATATTGATTATTTCAGTAAACTTTCCGTTTGTCCCGTCAGTTTCAGCAGGGCCAGGTTGGTGACGCGGTAGTTGTAGTGGGCATTGATGTAGTTGTTCTGTGCCTCGCTCATGCGCATCTCGTCCTGCAGGACCTCCGTCATCGAGGCGATGCCTTCGCGGTAGCGGTCCGTGGTCACTTCGTAGACGTCCTCGGCCAGCTGGTAGTTATCTTTCTGTTTCAGGAAAGTACGTTGGTTGTTCATCAGGTCGTTCGTGGCGTTCAGGTACTGCGTCTCGAGGTTCTTCTGCATGTTCTCCTGGTTCAGGCGGATGTTCTCAATGTCAATCTTTGCTTTCCGCAGTTTTGAGCGTTTGTCCAGTCCGTCGAAGAGAGGGATGCGCAGCGTCAGGCCGATGCCGTTGGAGTTGTACCAGTGGTTGGAGGGTCCGGAGTGGAACCAGTTCCGGGCCTTGTCCGTGTAGGCCGAGTACATCCAGTTGGCGGTCAGGCTGAGCGAGGGCAGATAGCACTGGCTGATCATCCGTTTCTGCCGTTCGGCCAGCTCGCCCTGCGATTGCAGCAGTTGCAGTTCGTACTGGTTGGTGTCCAGTCCGGTCAGTTCGACGGTCTGGATGTTTTCGGTGTCTACAGGTTCCAGGGCGATGTCGGCGTCGGCCGGATAGTCCATGACATACTTCAGCAGGTTGAGCTGCTGGGTCAGCATGGCCTGGGCGTTGTCGTATTGCACCTGCATGTTCTCCAGGTTGATGTTGACGCGCTTCAGGTCCACTTCCATCGCCATGCCGTTGTCGTAGAAGGCCTGGGTGATGTCGCGCAGTTCGCGCAGGCGGTCGATGTTCTCGCGGACGATGCCGATCTGTTCGGCGGTACTTTGTCCCAAGTAGTACATCTTGGCTATCTGCAGGATGAGGTCTTCGCGGGCCTTTTCATAGGTGAGGCGGTTGATGTTGTCCAGCGTGCGGGCAATGTCCACTGCCGTGTAGGCTGTCTGGTTGTAGAGCGGCATCTGGAGCTGCAGGCCTGCGCTGGCGTTGTATTGCAGGGTCTTCGTCACGTTGTATGGGTTGCCGTAGGCCGAGCCGTCGGTCACCGATACCGGTGGGTTGAAGTTGTCGTTGAAAGAGGCTACGGCATTGATTTGCGGCAACAGCTTGGCGCGGTTCTCGCTGATGGCATGCTTGCCTTTGCGTACTTCGTTCTGTTGGGCCTGCAGGCCGAGGTTGTTTTCGATGCCTGTCTTCAGGCACTGGCTCAGCGAAAGCACTTCCTGTGCTCCTGCGCTGCCCATCAACAGACAGGCGAATGTGAATGTGAACAATTTCTTTATCATAGCTTTCTTTTGTTATTTGCCGCAAAGATAGAGGGTTGTTGCGGAACGGTGCTGTCTACATTTCTTCGACTGATGTTCACTTTTTCGCTTTTGTTCATATTTTCCTGTATTTTCTCTGTGAGAAGAGGAAATGAAGGACTGGAAACACGCTTTCTGTAGTATTCCTTTGCCGGATGTGTCCGGCTTCGATTATCCGAAAATGTACACAGTGTCCGATATCGGACACTCCTTGTTTTGCTCTTTCCATTGATTATAAACGATTTGCATTTTTGGCACGGATTTCGCATATAGATAAGGTGAAGTTCGTTCGGGTGTCCGTTTTCAGCACGGAGATGCGGCGGGCGAAGAAGTGAAGAAAATATAAACATTAAGAACAGATATCTATGGATAGAGAAATTCCGAAAGAGGTGCGCCGCAAGGAGCGCAACAAGAAGTGGATCCGTTACGGCATCATAGCCGCTTCGGGTATTGTAGTCATCAGTGTCCTCATCTCGCTGATGCGGACGGGAGTGAAAGAAAAGGACCTTGTCTTCTCGCAGGTCGATCAGGGAACGATTGAGGTCAGTGTCAGTGCTTCGGGCAAGGTGGTGCCGGCATTTGAGGAAATCATCAATTCGCCCATCAATACCCGCATCCTTGAGGTGTACAAGAAGGGGGGCGACAGTGTGGACGTAGGTACGCCCATCCTGAAACTGGACCTGCAGAGTGCCGAGACCGAATACAAGAAGCAGCTCGACGAAGAGCAGATGCGTACCTATAAGCTCCAGCAGTTGAAGGTGAACAACGAAACCAAGCTGAAGGACCTGGCCATGCAGATCAAGGTGTCCGAAATGAAGCTGAACCGCATGAAGGTGGAGCTGCGCAACGAGCAGTATCTGGACAGCCTCGGCTCGGGTACGACCGACAAGGTTCGTCAGGCCGAACTGAGCGTCAACGTAGCCCAGCTGGAACTGGAACAGCTCCGCCAGCAGTACGAGAACGAGCAGGAGGTGCTGGCTGCCGAATACAAGGTGCAGGAACTCGACCTGAGTATCTTCCGCAAGAGTCTGGCCGAGACCAAGCGTACGCTGGACGACGCACAGGTGCGCTCGCCCCGCAAGGCCATCCTTACCTATATTAATAATCAAATAGGTGTGCAGGTGGGCGAGGGCACGCAGATTGCCGTCATCAGCGACCTGAGCCACTTCAAGGTGGAGGGCGAGATAGCCGATACCTACGGCGACCGCGTGGCGGCCGGCGGACGGGCCATCGTGAAGATAGGCAGCGAGAAGCTGGAAGGGCAGGTGAGCAGCGTCACCCCGCTTTCGAAGAACGGTGTCATCTCCTTCACCGTGCAGCTGGAGGACGACAGCAACCGCCGCCTGCGTTCGGGCCTGAAGACCGATGTCTATGTGATGAATTCCGTCAAGGAAGACGTGATGCGGCTGGCCAATGCCAGTTACTACGTGGGCCGTGGCGAGTACGAACTCTTTGTGCGCGACGGCGAAGGCCAGCTTGTGAAGCGCAAGGTGCAGTTGGGCGACTCCAACTTCGAGTACGTCGAAGTGGTTTCGGGCCTCAAGCCGGGCGACCAGGTGGTGGTGAGCGACATGAGCCAGTATAAGAACAAGAACAAGCTGAAACTGAAGAAATAAGAACATAGCTATGCTGAAGAATTATTTCAAACAAGCCTGGACCCTGATGCGGCAGAACCGCCTCTTTACAGGCATCTACGTGGTGGGCACGGGTCTGTCCATTGCGCTGGTGATGACACTGTTCATCATCTTCTACGTCAAGTTCGGCCCTGTTTATCCCGAGTATAACCGCGACCGTACGCTGGTGCTGAAGCCCCTGAAACGCTATCCGAAGGGAAAGCCCGAGAACTGGAACATCTACGGCGGTGTGGCCTACTATGTGGTGGACCAGATGCTGCCGGGGTTGCCTCATGTGGAGCAGGTGGCGGGCAGTGTGATTGATTTTTGGGGAGATTATCAGGTGTCTGCCGCAGACGTAAAGCCCTTCAAGGTTACTCCCCGTTTTGCCAACGGCGCTTTCTGGAAAGTCTTTTCCTTCCGCTTTGTCGACGGCCAGCCATTCACGCAGGAGGATGTGGAGGCCAAGGCGCAAGTGGCCGTCATCGGTGAGTCGATGGCCAAGCGGTTGTTTGCCGCCGTCGAGGGAGTGACGGGCAGGCACTTCGCCTTCAACGGGCGCGACTACCGCGTGTGTGGCGTGGTGCGGGATGTTTCCAATGCCACACCCGAAACGGCAGGCGACCTGTGGCTGCCCTTGCTCAATGCGCAGTATATCTCCAAGGAGCTGGACAGGCAGGGATTGCTGGGCAATGTGTTTGTATCGCTGCTGGTGGACGATGCGGAGAACTTCGAAGCCGTGCGCAGCGAGGTGCAGGGTGTGTTCCGGCGCTATACCCAGCAAGACAAGGATTATGAATACGACCTGATGGGGCAACCCGATCCATACTGGCTCAGCACTTTCCGCCAGGATGTGGAGAAGGCGCCCGACACGATGGAACTGGCCAAGGACTTCCTCTACATCCTGCTGGCCCTGCTCTTCATCCCTGCCTTGAATCTGAGCGGTATGATTTCCTCGCGCATGGACAGCCGCATTGCCGAGCTGGGCATCCGCAAGGCTTACGGGGCTACGCGCCGCCGCCTGCTGGAGCAGGTGCTCTGCGAGAACCTGTTACTCACGCTGCTGGGCGGTCTGGCAGGCCTGTTGTTCTCCTACCTGATTGTGCTGACGGCCAGCGACTGGATTCTGACGCTGTTCGACAAGAACATCTACGACACTTCGCTCTCCACGTCGCTCACGCCCGAGATGCTGTTCAATCCCGCTGTGTTCGGCTGCGCGCTGGCCGTGTGCGTGGTGCTCAATGTGGTGTCGGCCCTTGTGCCCGCGCTGGGGGCGATGCGCCACCCGATTATGGAATCGTTGAATACGAAAAGATAAATGTATTTAGAATACAGAAGTTAAGAAGTTAAGGAGTTAAGCCGATAGCAGGTTGTACAGGCAGAAGTAAAGATGATATATAAATATGCTATTTGGTATAAGTATTGGCTTAACTCCTTAAGTTCTTAACTCCTTAACTCCTAAAAATAGAATTCATGCTTCAAACCATCTTACATCAACTATGGAACCAGCGTCGTCAGAACGGCTGGATATTCCTGGAACTGCTGGTCGTCAGTTTCTTCCTTTGGACTGTTATCGACCCTATCTATGTATTGACCGCCAACCATGCCATCGACCGTGGCTACGACCCCGAGGGGCTTTACGTGGTGAACATCGGCATGTACGACGAGACGAACGGCAACTTCGACCCCGACATGGCTTCCGACTCGATGAATCTGGTGGCCTACACGCGCCTGGCCCGCATCGTACGCGAGCAGCCCGAGGTGGAGTGTTGGGCCATCTCCGGTAATCAAAGTTTCCCTTGTAGCAGCTCGTGGAGCGGTACGCAAATCTATGCCGATACCGCCTCTTTGCACAAAAGGGAAGGTTTCGTACATGCCCAGTCTTATTGCTTTGTGGCAACCGATGGCAGCAATATGCTTCATACCTATGGCATGAAGGATGCCCGTACGGGTGGTGACATCCAGGTGCCTGAACAGGTGGAGGACAAGGCATTCATCTCCGAACGGCTGGCTCAGCGCCTGTTCGGTACGGCCGATGCCGTGGGAAAGAAAGTCTACCAGGGCGAGGACGCTTTGGAAGTAGCAGGTGTATTCCGTGACTTCAAGCACCGCGACTACGAGCAGCCTTATCCACTCATTGTCACCATGTACAGCGAAATGTATGGAAGTCCGTATATGCCGTGGTGGTACAATTTTGTCATCCGTCTGAAGCCGGGTGTGGACGTATCGGCCTTCAAGCAGCGTTTCCAGCAGGAAGTGGCGCCGCAGCTCTCTGTAGGCAACTTCTACTTCGACAGCCTGAAGGAATTTTCGGAACTGAGCGAGGCCTATGCCATGAAGAGCGGTGTCACCAACAAGCTCCGCCTGCAATACGCCCTGACGGGTTTCGCCCTGCTCTGCATCTTCCTGGGCATGGTGGGCACCTTCTGGATACGCAGCAACGCCCGTCGCGGCGAGATTGGAGTGATGCGCAGTATGGGCGCTTCGCAAGGGTGCATCGTGCGGCAGTTCCTCCTCGAGGCCTGGCTGTTGCTGACGATAGCCTTCGTGCTGGTCATCCCCTTCCTGTTCTATCATGCACACGCCAACGGCCTGTACACGGTAGAGATGAATGACAAGTTCGTGCCCAATCCCGCCTACGGGCAAAACCGTTTCGGTTTCCACTTCACCGTGGTGCTGGCACTCAGTTACATTATTCTGATGCTGATAGCGCTGGTCGGGACGTATATCCCTGTACGCCGTGCGGCCCGTACGCTGCCGGTAGAGGCGTTGAGGGAAGAATAAAGCCTCACCCCTAACCCCTCTCCCAAGGAGAGGGAAATTAAGAATGATAGAAATAATAGAAATATATATAATGTAATAAATAACCGGTCATATCTTTCCTCCCCTCTCCTTGGGAGAGGGGCTGGGGGTGAGGCCATAAATTATCATGCTAAAGACCTATTTCAAACAAGCCCTTGCGTTGTTCAGGCAGAACCGCCTGTTCAGTACGCTCTACATTGCCGGTACGGGGCTGGCTATCGCCATGACGGTGATTGTGGCGGTAGTTTACTATGTGAAGCTGGCACCTGTCTATCCCGAGGTGAACCGTGGAAACACGTATTACCTGTCGGGGACGTCTTTCGAGCGGAACAAGGACGGGCGTTTTCAGTCGTGGAGCTATGCTTATTCGTACAGGGCGTTGCAGGAATGGTTTTATCCGTTGAAGAATGCCCGTGCGGTGAGTGCTTCCACTTTCGGAGCAGTGAAGTACATTCAGCCATCCGACCGTAGCGGTGATTTCGCGGTACAGATTGTCGAAACCGATCCGGCTTATTTCCGTATCTATGCGTTCCGTTTTTTCGAGGGGCAGCCTTTTACGCAGGCCGATCTGGAGAGCGGCATCCGCAAGGCCGTGATTACCGACAAACTGGCCCGCCGTCTGTTTGGCGAAGAGAAAGAAGTCATAGGCCGCCAGTTCCTGCTGGATTACGAAGCCTATCAGGTTTGTGGGGTGGTCCGTGGGGCCAGTTATCTGACAAGCCGCTCGTATGCCGACCTGTATGTACCTTACAGTACGGTGGAGGGGTATCGCGATGCCGCTTATCCCGAAGTGCCATATTGCGGTCCCTTCCAGGTGACGGTATGGGTGGAAGACGGGAAACAGGGTGAGGCTCTGTGCGACGAAGTTCACGAAATTGTGCGGAAGCAGAATCTGCTGCACGAGGCCGACGGGCTGAAGATGAGCATTGAGGGTGATCCGGTTTCCCATCTGCGTGCATCTCTCATGATGTCGGTCGGTGGAGGAGGGGGCGACTGGTGGAGGGCCGTCCGCTATCTGTTGTTCATCCTGCTGGCTTTGTTGCTGGTGCCCGCCTTGAACCTGAGCGGGCTGATAGCCAGCCGCATGGAAAGCCGCTTGCCTGAAATGGGCATCCGCAAAGCTTTTGGAGGCGGACGGAGCAAGCTGCTCTCGCAAGTGTTGTGGGAGAATTTCCTGCTGACCTTGGCCGGTGGAGTCTTGGGACTGGTGGTAGCCTGGATTGCTTTGTACGGTTGCAGGGAGTGGGTGTTCCGCGTATTCGACCGCTATGCCTGGCTGGTACCCGACGGGACCGATGTCCATGTGTCGGGCGAAATGCTGTTTGCACCTGCTGTTTTCCTGATAACCCTGGTATTCTGCCTGGTGCTGAACACACTTTCGGCTCTCCTGCCGGCATGGCTGTCTTTGCGTAACCCGATTGTACATTCACTTTATGAAAAAAGGTAAGGATTATGTTGAAACTCATCTTTAAAACCTTATGGTCCCGTCGTCGCCGCAACGGCTGGTTGCTGGCCGAACTGATTGTTGTGTGCATCGTGTCGTGGGTGATATTCGACCCGGTGATAGTCGTGACGCACGACCGGATGATTCCCTTGGGCTATGATGCCGACCGTCTCTGCCTGGTGTCGCTGAACATGTACCGCCCCAATGCGCCCGGTTACGATGAACAGGCCACCGACTCGGCCTCGCTGATGCAGGCCTACGACAACCTCGTGCAGCGGGTGCGCAACTATCCCGAGGTGGAATATGCCACTCCCCTGTTAGGCTGGCTGTATCCCAACTCGCAAGGGCAGGGAACCATGACCCGGATACCGGCAGGCGACACCACCGTCTGCCGCATGCGCTACATCGAGTTCCTGCCCCATACACAGTTTTTCGAAACCTATGGCTTCCGTCCGGCCAAGGGACTGACGCCGGCCGCGCTTTCCGATTATCCTTATAAAGACGGCGATCTGGTACTGACGGAGAATACGTTGGAAGCCTTTTTCCATACAGACAATCCGCAGGGACGCCGTTTCTGGATACCCCGAAGCCAGGATACGCTGTACACGGATGTAGTAGGCGCGACAGCCACTTTCCGCATGTATAGCGACTGGCAACCCATACCGGTGGCTTTTGTTCCGATGCATACAGTCAACCTGAGTTATTTCCCCAATGATGTCAAAATATTGGTCCGGCTGGAAGACGGCGTCGGCATGGAGCGCTTTCTGCACCGCTTCCACCCGTGGATGGTGCGCGAACTGCGTGCGGGCAATCTGTATGCGCAGAAGGTGGAGCCCTACCGGCAACTGATAGCCCGACGCGAGTATGCGGGAACAACGACGCTTTACCAGCGCAATGTGGCGATGGCGGTGTTTTTCCTTGTCAATCTCTGTCTGGGGGTGGCCGGTACGTTTTGGGTGCAGACCCGTACCCGGCGTGAAGAGGTAGGCGTCATGTTGTCCTATGGTGCCACGCCGGGAAGCATTGTCCGTTTCCTGTTGGGCGAGGGACTGGTGCTTACCACTGTTTCTACTCTGGTCGGATGTTTCCTTTATTTGCAGTATGCACTCAGCGAAGGATTGGCCAAGGGGCAGACCGGTATGGAGACCACCGGCTCTTATTGGGTGCAGAACTTCGGACAGCATTTCGTCATCGTGTCGTTCATCGTCTACCTCGTGTTGCTGGCCGTGGTGCTGGTAGGTATTTACATCCCGGCCCGCCGCATCAGCAGCATCCCCCCGACCGAGGCGCTGAGGGACGAGTGAGTTGGGTAGACAAGTTGACGATTTGACATTTATAATAACGTGAGTTCGAAATAAAAATAAATATATTTCAGTGATAATTAGAAACATAGCGATAAAAGTATTAAATTTATAGTGCTGAATTATAAGATTTAAACGATTACCACTATGTTTCCAGAGTCTAAAGTTACAGAGATTTATTGTATGGCCGATGATTTTTGCAAGGAATTTACATTGCAACAGGAAAAATATATGATTGAGGATAAGAAAACCAGGCATCGTAACAAGCCTAACCGTATGAATGATGCTGAGATTATGGTTATTCTAATCCTGTTTCACTCCGGTGGTTTTCGCTGTTTCAAGCATTACTACAAGGAATATGTCTGTAAACATCTGAAACACCTTTTTCCGCGTCAGGTTTCTTATAACCGTTTTGTGGAACTGGAGAAGGAAGTGCTGCTTCCTATGACCATCTTCATCAAGAAAGTCCTGCTGGGAACCTGTACCGGCATCAGTTTTGTCGACTCCACTCCTTTACGTGTCTGCCGTAACCAAAGAATCCTTATTCATAAGACATTTGAAGGACTTGCCGAGCGTGGAAAATGTTCAATGGGATGGTTCTTCGGATTCAAGTTACATCTGATAATCAATGACAAAGGGGAAATTCTCAATTTCATGTTTACTCCCGGAAACGTGGATGACCGGGAGCCTTTGAAGCAGGGCAAGTTCCTGAAGAACATTAAAGGAAAACTATGTGCAGACAAAGGATATATTGGTCAGGCCCTGTTCGAGAATCTTTTTCTTAATGGCATACAACTTGTCACCAAGGTCAAGAACAATATGAAGAACTCACTGATGAGTATTGCCGACAAGATCTTGCTCAGAAAAAGAGCCCTGATCGAAACGGTCAATGACGAATTGAAGAACATTGCACAGATAGAGCACTCCAGACATCGTTCATTCAATAACTTTATAGCCAACTCTTTGTCGGCTATCGCAGCATACTGCTTTTTTGAAAAGAAGCCTGCTATTGACATAAATTTTGTCAATGACAGACAACTTTCTATTTTTTGATTTTATATCGAACTCACGTCTTTTATGATAGAATGGGAAGCTAATATGCACATTGAGAAGAGTCCAACTGTTACTCCGGACCTGTTTGTGAAAATATTAAAGCCTGAAGAAAAATTTGAGTTGGTTGTTCCATTTACAGATGATAAAGAAGAACAAATCGCGTCAGAAGCATCCCGACATCTGCTGGTATGTTCAGAAGCATTATTCTCCTGTGACGAGATAGGAATGCCACATTATGTGGAAAACCTTCAACTGTATGACATTGTTTATGACAGTTCCAAGGTGGTCATCTCGGCAGATGCGTTCAAGTCGTTTCTATCTGAATCTGAATAAAAAAGCATCCGTATATCCGGAAACGCTCCGAATTCAATAAAGAAGTTGGATAGGATGAAATGAATACGAATCTTAATCATTGTGCGGTTTCTATTTATTCTGTCGAAGAGTTTACTGAAATCCTCGATGCTGTATTTATCTCCTTTTTAGTATTTGCTCGTAAGAACTGGTAACAGATGAGTAAGATAAAAATAAGATAAACAGCTTAACGTGTGGCAATCTGAGAAAATCATGCTGCCTTTAGGATGCCGTGCAACTGTACTGACCGCAACAGCCACGAAACATCGAAGGGCTCAGCTGTGACGACAGCCGATGGAAGCGGAATTAGATAGGGGAAAATTTAGATTACCGGAAACAACGTAGTCTTGTTAAAACGGTTGTCGTTCCACATGTATTATAAGGAAAATTCTTCCATCTGATTGATTGTTTGTAACAGGAACATATATTTCAGGCGTGAATGACGCACGCCTGAAATAGACTTCTGTAGGGATGGTTTTATTGTTATTCATACAATATGAATATAAGCGGAACGGGATTATTAAAATAAAGAAATGAGATTATTAAAATGAAGAACCGAAAGGACGGAACTTTCTTGTTTTAACTTTTGTTAGCACAAAATGGCCGAAAGAGCCTTTTTTATATGTTAAATTCAGAAGTCGGAAAAATCATCTTGCGCTGTCATTCCACGTGGATGAAGTGCTGCGATTAACGGTCTTTCATACCATTTTAGGCGATGTTTAGTCGCCGTATGTTCATCCCTGCGTTACAATATAGGCCGTTTTGCATTACGATAAAGCCTTTATCAGAGTGCAATAAGCACCATATCGGAGTGCAAAAAGGCTTTATCAGTGGCTGAAATGGGCTGTTTCGCAGAGCAGAGGTGTGTATGTGAAGTCGGGGCATGGCGTTAAGTGGTTGATATACAGTCGCTTGTGAAATTCTGTTATTTTCAGCGTTTTTCAAAGAAAAGGGGAGTTGATGGATTTTCGACGTTAAATCGGCGTTAAAAAGTGTTTAGCGGAAGTGTTTCGCAATGCGCAAAACGGGTTGTTTTCAGAGCTTAAAGAAAATGCCGGAGACCATTTATCCGGCCTCCGGCATTCTGTATGCGTTTACTGTTTTGCCTGTGTTTATGGGCTTATGCTGACCGCCTGTTGTTTTGTTTTCCGTCTGCACGTCTGTCATTATCGTTCCGGCTTCCGCGTGTTTATGTGCGTACGCTTCTGAAACGATAAACCAGCAGTCCGGAGTTTTCATGTTCTTATTGTCAGCAGGTCGTCGTGGTGGCGGTGCCGTTTTCCATATCCGTGCTTCTTCCGCCTTGATTGTCGGATAACCGGAACGGGCACGGTGTTTCTCTTGTTCAACGTCCTGTTTGTCCTTACAGCTTCAGTTTCGTCAGGCCTTACGTGTTAGTCGTCACGTCTTGGTCAGCCCTCAAGTTCCTTTTTCAGGAATCGCGGAGTGTATCCCTTGTCGCTTTCGGCCACCTCTTCAGGTGTTCCTGTAGAAAGCACCGTACCACCGTTGCGTCCGCCTTCCGGTCCCATATCTATTATATAGTCCGCCTGCTTTATCACGTCAAGGTTGTGTTCTATTATGATCACGGTGTTGCCGCGGTCCACCAACCGGCTCACCACATCCATGAGTATTCTGATGTCCTCGAAGTGAAGTCCCGTTGTCGGCTCGTCCAGGATGTACAGCGTCTTGCCTGTGTCGCGTTTGCTCAGTTCGGTGGCCAGTTTCACGCGCTGGCTTTCGCCTCCCGAGAGGGTGGTGGATGGCTGTCCCAGTTTCAGATAACCCAGTCCGACGTCCTGTATGGTCTTTATTTTCTGAAGAATGTTAGGTACATTCTCAAAGAATTCCACGGCCTGGTTGATGGTCATGTCGAGCACATCGGCAATGCTCTTTCCCTTATATCTCACCTCGAGCGTCTCGCGGTTGTAGCGCTTTCCGTGGCATACCTCGCAGGGCACCATCACGTCTGGCAGGAAGTTCATCTCTATGGTCTTGTATCCGTTGCCTCCGCATGCCTCGCAGCGTCCGCCCTTCACGTTGAAGGAGAAGCGTCCCGGCTTGTATCCGCGTATCTTCGCCTCGGGCAGATTGACAAACAGCGAGCGTATGTCGCTGAACACTCCGGTGTATGTGGCAGGGTTGGAGCGCGGCGTGCGTCCCAGTGGTGACTGATCTACATTCACCACCTTGTCTATGAACTCAAGACCTTCCACAGAGTCGTATGGCATCGGCTTCTTCAGCGAGCGGTAGAAATGCTGGCTAAGTATGGGCTGCAGAGTCTCGTTGATGAGTGTTGATTTGCCCGAGCCGCTGACGCCTGTGACCACAATCAGCTTGCCGAGCGGGAAATCAACATCCACGTTTTTCAGGTTGTTGCCGCGCGCTCCTCTTATCCACAGGCTGTGACCGTTGCCTTCGCGACGGTGTTCGGGTATCTCTATTTTACGTGTTCCGTTGAGATAGCCGGCTGTTATGGTGTCGTGTTTGAGCATCTCCTCCGGCGTACCTTGGAACACTACTTCGCCGCCTTTGCGTCCGGCCTTCGGACCTATATCCACTATGTAGTCGGCATTGAGCATCATGTCCTTGTCGTGTTCCACCACAATCACGGTGTTGCCCAGGTCGCGTAGGCTCTTGAGCGAGTTTATCAGACGCTCGTTGTCACGCTGGTGCAGACCGATGCTCGGCTCGTCGAGAATGTAGAGCACGTTGACAAGCTGCGATCCTATCTGTGTGGCAAGCCTTATGCGCTGGCTCTCTCCTCCCGAGAGCGACGCCGACTGACGGTTGAGCGAGAGATAGTCGAGGCCTACGTCGAGCAGGAAGTTTATTCGTGTGCGTATTTCTTTGATTATTTCCGCCGCTATTTTCTGTTCCTTGCTCTCCATGTGCGATTCGGCTTCGTCGAGCCATTCTTTCAGCTGACTCATGTCCATGGATGCCAGTTCTGATATGTTCTTGTCCCAGATGCGATAGGAGAGCGACTCCTTGTTGAGCCTCTGTCCTTTACATTCAGGGCATGTGCATGTGGCGAGAAACTGGTCGGCCCACTTCTGTCCGTTGGCCGAGTCGTCGCTTTCCATCACACTGCGCAGGTATTTTATTATTCCGTCGAATGCCACGAAATAGTCGCTCGACGTATGTATCAGCTCTTTGTTTATGCGCACATTCTCGAGAGAGCCGTACAACACTTCGTTAAGCGCCTCTTCAGGGATGTCTTTTATCGGTGTCTTCAGGTCACATTCGTACTTTTGCAGCAGCGCCTCTATCTGCCAGAAAATCATCTGGTTCTTGTATTTTCCGAGCGGAACGATGCCGCCGTTGCGTATAGACAGCGAGTCGTCGGGTATCACCTTCTTTATGTCAATCTCGTTCACGTAGCCGAGACCTTTGCATCGTGGACATGCGCCTTCGGGCGAGTTGAACGAGAATATGTTTGGTGCCGGGTCCTTATATGATATGCCCGTCGTTGGACACATGAGTCTTTTTGAGAAATATTTGGCCTCGTCGGCGTCCTTGTCGTATATCATTATCAGTCCGTCGCCCTCTTTCATGGCAGTCGATACACTCTTCTTCAGACGCTCGACATAGCTTTCCTCCATCTTCAGCTTGTCTATAACGACCTCTATATTGTGGTTTTTGTAGCGGTCGGTCTTCATTCCTCGCGCTATCTCGCATATCTCGCCATCGACCCGTGCGTACAGATATCCTTTGCGACGGAGGCTCTCGAAGAGCTCGCGATAGTGACCCTTGCGCTGTCTTACGACCGGAGCGAGGATGTATATGCGCTTGTCGTTGTAGTGGGTTCTGATCATTTCCAGAATCTTCTCTTCGGTGTATCTCACCATCTTTTCGCCCGTCACATAGCTGTAGGCAGTGCCGGCGCGTGCGAAGAGAAGTCGCAGATAGTCGTATATCTCGGTTGTCGTGCCCACGGTAGAGCGCGGATTCTTGTTCGTGGTCTTCTGTTCGATGCTGATTACCGGGCTCAGTCCGGTTATCTTGTCAACATCGGGCCGCTCCATGTTGCCCAAGAAATTGCGTGCGTATGCAGAGAATGTCTCTATGTATCGGCGCTGTCCTTCGGCATATATGGTGTCGAAAGCCAGCGACGACTTGCCTGAACCGCTCAGTCCGGTAATCACCGTGAGACTGTTTCTCGGTATCTCTACATCAATGTTTTTCAGATTGTGGACGCGTGCGCCCCATACATTGATTTTCTCGTTTTCCATAAAATAAACCTACCTATTGAATATAGTGTTTTCCTGTTTTTATCAGTTGCCGGACACCGAACCGCTGTCCTCGTTGAAACCTCTCAGCAGGTTGACGTCCTTTTTAATGTTGAATTTCCTGCCGTCGGCACCTTTTGCCTTCACCAGCACGTAGTAAACTCCGTCCTTCACGTCGTGTCCTTTGTACTTGCCGTCCCATCCTCCGGCGGGGTCGGTCCACTCGTAGAGCTTCTGTCCCCAGCGGTTGAATATGTATGCGTGGAACTCTATGAGGCTCTGATAGCCGTCCTTGGCTTTGTATATGTCGTTTATGCCGTCGCCGTTTGGCGAGAATGCGTTTGGCATCTCCAGTTTACTCTCGGATATTGATACGGTTATCGGATCTGTCTCGTTCCAATATTCTTGTGTGTATTCCACCTGTTCGTCACCTTTGGTGAATGTGGCATAGACCACGATTTTGTGTAGTCCCGCCTTTGTGAATGTGTATTCGGTGTCTTGTTCGTAGCGTATGAGGTAAGGCTCTGTAGCCTCCTCCAGGGTGAACCGCCACTCGTAGTGTGACGTCCATCCGTCGGTGTTCTCGGGATTGGCCTGGAATCTCACCGTCAGCGGCGCGTCACCGGAGTAGCTCGTGCCTGTTTCCTCGCCGTCAGGTGTCATGAACGTGGCCGATGGATTTATCGTGGGATATTCGTCAGCATGCAGTTGTGCGAATATTGCCAGCATTGAAATGATAAGAATAAATATTCTGTGGTTCATACAAAAGATCTGATCTTGCGTGATTGCGAATGCAAAAATACATAATAAATTTGTTATCGCCGTTTTTTTTAATTATTTTTGAACAGATGTTTACACAATGTTGCTGTTAGGACAATTTTATGTGATATAATTTCACTATACAACATATTTTGCGTATTTTTGCATATTAAAAACAAAGACGATTGTATGAGACGTTTTTTAAGATACTGTTTTTTTTCATGCTTCTTTCTGTTGCCGGCGTTGTCGTTCGGGCAGACCAAGAAATGGCAGGACATATATAAGGTGAAGAAAAAAGACACAGTCTATGGCATAGCAAAAAAATATAACATCACTCCGGAAGAGCTGATGAAGGCCAATCCGGCCATTTCGGCTGCCGACTATAAGCTGACCAAGGGTGAGGAACTGTTCATACCATATCCGGTGAAGACAGCCGGGACGACAGAGACAAGTGCGTCGAAAGGCGCAAAATCGGCCGAAAGCAAGAAGTCGTCTGTAATCCGTATCGGTATAATGTTGCCTCTTCATAATGAGGACGGAGACGGACGCCGTATGCTGGAATATTACAGAGGCTTCCTGATGGCGTGCGACAGTCTGCGCGCAAAGGGCATTTCTACTGACATATATGCCTGGAACGTGCCGGCAGATGCCGATATAAGACTTACTTTGCTGGACAATAACGCCAAAAGATGTAACCTCATTTTCGGACCGTTATACACCAAACAGCTCCGTCCGTTGGCCAATTTCTGCAGGGCAAACGACATAAAGCTGATTGTTCCTTTCTCAATAAGCGGAAATGAAGTGGACTCAAACCCGCACATATATCAGGTGTATCAGTCGCCCGAAACGCTCAGCGAGCGCGCCATCAAGGCCTTTATGGAGCGTTTCCCTGATTGTCATCCGGTGTTCATCGACTGCAACGACACTACCAGTAACAAGGGTTCGTTCACGTTCGGACTGCGTAAGCAACTTGAGGCAAAGGGCATAGCCTACAGCATAACAAACCTGAAATCGTCTGAAGCATATTTTGCAAAGGCGTTCAGCACCACCAAACGCAATGTCGTGATACTCAATACCGGCCGCTCACCACAGCTCAATGTGGCTCTGGCTAAGCTTGACGGACTGAGTGTTTCCAACCCCGGCATAAGGATTTCGATGTTCGGATATACCGAATGGTTGATGTACACGAAGGTTTATCTGAACTATTTTTACAAATACGATGCCTATATCCCGACAACATTCTATTATAATGCGTTGTCTGAAGAGACCGAAGCCTTTGAGACATCTTACCGCAGATGGTTCCATACAGACATGCAGACGGCGCTTCCGCGCTTCGCAATTACCGGATATGATCAGGCGCGTTTCTTCATCGGAGGCGAACATGAGCATGGCAAGAAGTTCCGTGGAACAAAGGGACAGAGCACATACCGCCCTCTTCAGACTCCGTTGAAGTTTGAGTATGCGTCACCTAATGGCGGCATGCGTAACAATGCATTCATGCTCATACATTATCTCAGCAGCCGTCGGATAGAATCTATAAGTTATTGATGTTATGAAAATCCGCAACATACTTATTTCTTTATTGCTCCTTTATGCGGCCGACATGACTGCACAGATAGGCCAGCATCGGAATGACCTTGCCATAGGTTTCAATGGTGGATATGTGATGAGCAATGTCGGATTCACTCCTAAAGTGACGCAAGGATATCATGGCGGTCTGACCGGAGGTCTGTCCGTAAGATATGTGTGTGAGAAATATTTCAACACGATATGCTCCATTTACGGTGAGGTGAACTATGCCCAGACAGGATGGAAAGAAGACATCATCATGTCAGACCGCAGCCCGGTGATAAACAAGGTGACCGGACTGCCCGAAGAATACAGCCGTACGCTCAACTATGTTCAGATACCTATCTTCGCGCATCTGGCGTGGGGACGCGAGACAAAAGGCTTTCAGTTCTTCTTCCAGGCAGGTCCGCAGTTCGGCTTTCTCATAAGTGAGACTACCAAGACGAACTTCAATTTCGCCGACCGCAATATGGATGACCGTACCAATAAGGTGTGTGCGCAGGACACGATGGCCGTGGAGAACAAGTTCGATTACGGCATCGCCGCCGGTCTGGGTGTGGAATATTCAATACCTAAGGTAGGACATTTCCTGCTCGAAGGACGCTATTATTATGGCTTGGGAAATATTTACGGCAACTCAAAGCGTGACTATTTCGCCAAATCAAATATAGGAAACATAGTCATAAAGCTGACATATCTTTTTGATATAACCAAAACTAAAAAATAAATAAACATGTTTGAAGGTCAACCAAAAGGACTCTATGCGTTGGCATTGGCCAACACCGGAGAACGTTTCGGCTATTATACGATGATAGCCGTGTTTGCATTGTTTCTAAAAGCCAACTTCGGACTCGATCCCGGAACGGCAGGTCTTATTTACAGCTCGTTCCTTGGCTTAGTCTATTTCCTCCCGTTTATCGGTGGTGTTCTGGCCGATAAGTACGGTTACGGCCGCATGGTGACGATCGGTATTCTCGTTATGTTTGCCGGCTATCTGTTCCTGTCCATTCCGCTCGGAGGAGATACGTTCGCTCTCATCTGCATGCTTCTTGCCCTTATTTTCATCAGTTTCGGAACAGGCCTGTTCAAAGGCAACCTGCAGGTTATGGTAGGTAACCTGTATGACGACCCGAAGTATGAGGACAAGCGCGATTCAGCTTTCTCCATTTTCTATATGGCCATAAACATCGGTGCGCTGTTTGCTCCGACTGCGGCAGTTAAGATTAAGGAGTGGGCCGAGTCAATAGGCTTTGCTTCCAACGACGCTTATCATTTCTCATTCGCCGTTGCCTGTGCATCGCTTATCCTGTCGATAGCAATTTATTATATCTTCCGTCCGACGTTCAAACATGTTGAAGGTGGTGTCGCAAAGAGCGGCGAGACTGTTCATACCGAGCAGGAGCTTACACCTTCAGAGACACACGACCGCATCATAGCCCTCTGCCTTGTGTTTGCTGTCGTTATTTTCTTCTGGATGGCATTCCATCAGAACGGTCTTACTCTGACATATTTCGCCGATGAATTCACAGCCAAGAGCTCGTCAGGAATAGAAAGCATGTCTTTTGACGTATTCAATCTGGTAGCTGTAATCTTCATTGTCTATGCTCTCTTCTCATTGTTCCAGAGCAAGAGTGGCCGCGCCAAGCTGATCTCGGCTCTCGTTATTGTGCTGGCATGTGTTTATCTCGGTTACAGATATACCACTCTCGAAGGCGAAGTTGCAGTAAGTGCTCCTATCTTCCAGCAGTTCAATCCGTTCTATGTTGTGGCTCTGACACCTGTCAGCATGGCCATTTTCGGAAGCCTTGCACGCAAAGGCAAGGAGCCGTCTGCACCCCGTAAGATTGCCTACGGTATGCTTGTGGCAGCAGTAGGTTTCGGTGTTATGGCTTTGGGTTCTATTTCTTTACCGAGCCCGAATGTACAGGAAGCCGCAGGCGATGCAGCTGTATTCGTTTCTCCTAACTGGCTTGTAACAACATATCTTGTACTTACATTCGGCGAGTTGCTGCTCAGCCCGATGGGTATATCGTTCGTATCAAAAGTAGCGCCTCCAAAGTATAAGGGAATGATGATGGGCGGCTGGTTCGTAGCAACAGCCATAGGTAACATCCTTGTAAGTGTCGGAGGTTATCTCTGGGGCAGCCTTCCATTGTGGTGTGTATGGGGCGTGTTCATCGTGCTGTGTCTCATCTCAGCCCTGTTCATGTTCTCTATAATGAAGAAACTGGAGAAGGTCTGCTGATAAAAATGTCTGTGTAGCGCCGTAGTAAAGGCGCGCCAAGATAATGGAAAATGCTTTCCGGCTGCTCAAAAAGCGCGGAAAGCATTTTTTGTATGCCCGTGTGTCCGGTCATGGAGGTGTGTCTTGTCCATATAATAACGGTGTGTGTCGTATATGGACCAGCATATACTAAAAAGAGATATAAGTCATACCATGTTAAAAAATAGCACGTTCCGTAATCGGTGGAATATGATTTAGGCATAAAGATTATGAATAACGGGCAAATCAACTTTTTATATCCGTACATCTTACCCACGTTGAGCATCGTGTTTCCGTGTGTTTATATTCGTCCTGTCTGTGTGGTTACGATGCATCGGTGAGCGGTTTTCATGGTATAATCATGGTAGGGTAGAAAGTTTGTAAAGATATGCTTCAATGACAAACTCCGGTTCTATTTACGGATAATCACCGTTTCACACTGCTGAGTTGTGTGCGATATGTCCCACTTTCAGATTGTAACCGGATTTTTATTTTTCCGCTTGAGTTTCCTGTTCTACCCCGAAAAATAAGCGCGTATTTGCGACCAGACTCTCCCTCGGACGCAAATACGCGAATTATGAGCGGATTTTATAATATGTTGAATATCAATTATTTACATTTAGGAGGCGTTCTTCTGTGTTGCGAAAAGCACCATTTCGGCATGCGATATGGCCCATTTCGGAGGCTGAAAAGCACCATATCACGCCCTGATATAGGCTTAATTGGACCATGAAATGGGCATTATCAGAACTGCAAAAGGATTATTCAGGACTATGGCATAGGGTACGTGATAGGGCAGTACGGCCCGAAACAGCCTATATAATGCAGGATTCAACATTCACATACATCTATTTTCCGAATTTATTTTGTCAAAATACTGTCAAGAAAAATTGTAAGTCCGTCCCTCGGGTTTCCTTCAAAGTCACCCATATAAAGTATGAGAATAGGTACCGGAAGCATTTACCGGAAGAGACGTAAGTGTATGCTTTGATCGCGTTGATGATTTGTCGGTTTTGGCAACGCCAATTTATTATTGTGTGAGGCCGTGCTGTCATGGTTTATATCACTCCGTTTTGTTGGGAAGTTTTGCCGCTTTCTATGGTAATTCATGTATAAAACCAATTCTCGCCGAATTTCTTATGAGCTGTAATTATACGTTGGGACGCTTTGTCGTATGTATAAACAAATGGTGCACTTCATAACAAGTGCACCATTTGTTTTTGCGATATTACATTAATATGTATCAGTGTGATTTTTTTAATCGATGAAGTATGCCCATATAGCAAATATTGTAAGACATATGGCAGCAATACACATAAGGAAAAATAATATCTTTACAATGATATGCTGTCGGTGTATTATTCTCAGTCTTTTTTGTTTAAGCTCTTCGGCATCTCCTACGTGTTTGTTAGAATGATGTTTTGTCATATCTTATTATTTCAGTGTTCATAAATACTGCATGCCGCTTTATGACGGCATGCAGAGTTTCATTTTTGTTTATATGTATGCGTTTTTCTGTCCTGTATGTTTTTACATGAATGCGACAGTCAGTCCAGCCATCACGATGCTTACCATAGACATGAGTTTTATGAGTATATTGAGCGACGGACCGCTTGTGTCCTTGAACGGATCGCCGACGGTATCGCCTACGATAGTCGCCTTGTGACACGGGCTGCCCTTGCCTCCGAAGTTGCCTTCCTCAACCATCTTTTTTGCATTGTCCCATGCGCCACCGGCGTTTGCCATGAATATGGCCAGTGTAAAACCTGTGGCAAGACTGCCGGCGAGCAGTCCGAGAACTCCTGCCACACCGAGCACTACGCCCACGACGACAGGTATCAGAATGGCAAGAACGGCCGGAAGAACCATCTCGCGCTGTGCTCCGCGTGTGCTTATTTCCACGCATCGTCCGTAGTCGGGCAGGGCAGTGCCTTGCAGTATGCCCTTTATCTCGCGGAACTGACGGCGCACTTCCTCAACCATAGAGGCTGCGGCACGGCTCACCGCACCCATTGTCAGGCCACAGAAAAGGAATGCCGCCATTGCGCCGATGAAGCAACCCACAATCACTTTAGGATTGATGAGGTTGACACTGAAGAAGTCCATGAAGTCGGTTATGCCAGCGTTGGCAGGGTTGAAAACCTCTCCGGCAGCGTCCAAGAACCGTTGTCCGCCTTCAGCCGCACGTACCATGGCAATCTTTATCTCCTCAACATACGAGGCGAGCAGTGCAAGGGCAGTGAGTGCTGCCGAACCTATGGCAAATCCCTTGCCTGTGGCGGCAGTCGTGTTGCCGAGTGCATCGAGCGCGTCGGTGCGGTGTCTTATTTCTTCGCCCAGTCCGCTCATCTCCGCGTTGCCGCCGGCATTGTCGGCGATTGGGCCGTAAGCGTCCGTTGCCAGGGTGATGCCGAGTGTTGACAACATACCTACTGAAGCGATACCTATGCCGTAGAGACCTTTGCTCACTGATGCGGTGCTCATGGTCATGTCGAATCCGTTGGCACAGAGATAGCTCAGAAGTATAGCCACAGATATGGCAATCACGGGTATGAGTGTGGAAATCATTCCTGTGCCTATACCTTTTATTATGACCGTTGCCGAACCTGTTGCCGATGCCTCGGCTATTTTCTGAGTCGGCTTGTAGCTGTGCGATGTGTAATATTCAGTGGCTTGTCCTATCACGACTCCGGCTACAAGACCGCTTATCACAGAGAATGACAGTCCGAGCCAATTATCTATTCGGAGCAGGTAAAGTATGACGAACGTTGCTACGGCCGTAAGTCCTGCGCTGAGGTTTGTTCCAGTGCCGAGCGAATGGAGCAGGTCTTTCATTGTCGCACCCTCCTTTGTCTTTACGGCGAGAATGCCGAGCAGTGAGAGGAAGATGCCCACGGTGGCAATCAGCATAGGTGCGATGACAGCCTTGAGCTGCATGTCGCCGCTCATGGCAAAGGCCGTCGCGCCGAGTGCGGCTGTCGAGAGTATTGAACCGCAATAGCTCTCATACAGGTCGGCACCCATTCCGGCAACATCGCCCACATTGTCGCCCACGTTGTCGGCAATCGTTGCCGGATTGCGTGGGTCGTCTTCAGGAATGTCTGCCTCAACCTTGCCCACAAGGTCGGCACCCACGTCTGCCGCCTTGGTATAGATGCCTCCGCCCACACGTGCGAACAGTGCCTGAGTAGAGGCACCCATTCCGAAGGTGAGCATTGTGGTAGTTATTGTTACCAGAGCCATCTGCTCGCCGTCGTACACTGCACTGAGAATGACAAACCAGAGGGCTATGTCGAGCAGACCGAGACCGACAACCACCAGTCCCATCACGGCGCCGCTGCGGAACGCTATTTTCAGACCGCTGTCGAGTCCGCGGCGTGCGGCGTTCGCCGTACGTGTCGAAGCGTATGTGGCGGTTTTCATTCCGAGAAATCCGGCCAGTCCGGAGAAGAAACCTCCGGTGAGAAATGCAAAAGGCACCCACGGGTTCTGCACCTTCATGACATAGGCCATGAAGGCGAACAGGGCAGCAAGAATAATGAATACGATGGTCACTATCTTGTACTGCTGTTTCAGATAGGCCATGGCGCCCTTCCTTACATGTCCGGCTATCTCACGCATCCTTTCCGTTCCTTCATCTTCCTTCATCATGCTTCTGAAGAAGAACCATGCTGCAGCCAGAGCCGTTATGCTGGCCACGGGAACGAGCCAAAATACAGATGGAATGTTACTCATATAGTTTCAGTTAAAGGTTTAGGCAAATTAAATCGAGGTCAGAATCTCACATCTACCTCTACGTCCACCATGTTGTAGTCGGACTTTTTCAGTGAGCGGTCGTTCACGAAAGCATATTCGGCGCTCAGTCTGAAATTCTTGTGGAAGTCATAGTTGAATCCCACTTCGTATTGTGTTTTGGACGTACTCCATTCCGCTCTCGGGCGGTACATGTCGTAGCGTGCCTTCAGATAGAATTTTTTCTTAACCACCGGAGCAATGACAAGCGCATACAGACCGTCGGCCTTGTCGCCCGCCGCGGTGTTGATGGTGCAGTCGGTGGCGTCGTCAACGTCCTGATATGTTGTCTTGAATCCGTAGCCCTGGCTGTGAACATACTCCGAACGCAGAGTCCAGTCGTTGGCGGCATACTCTACACTCACGGCATAGCGGTTGCGGTCGAGTGTCCTCACGCCTTTTTTATCAACCACATTTCCTTCCGGAGTGGTGGTCTGCCATGTGCCTTTGCGCGAGTAGGTTCCTGCCCATCCGAACGCACCTATTCTGAGTCCGCTTATCGGCATAACCCAAAGACCTCCGATGACATCCTTCTGCTGGTCAACGTCTTTCACGTTTATGCCCTGTCCGTTGAACACACCTATCTGATAGTGGATCAGATTCCGGCCTGCGGCATTCTTGAGGAAGTCACCTTGTATCTGCAGACCTATGTCGCGTCCGTTGCTGGAATGTTCGCCCACACGGTCGGAGAATCCCACCAGCTTATTGATGTTCTGCGAATAGCTCATGAATCCTTGGTCAATCGGGTTCATCGGGTTCTCAAACGTGAACGGTCTCTTGTATTGTCCTATCTTAACCTTGAAGAATGGGAATTTCTGCCATTCGGCGAAAGCATCTACCACTCGTGGCGAGCTGCCCAGCGTAGAAGTGTTGCCGTTGAACTGTATCTGTGTTTTCCAGTAAAAGTCTTTCAGTATTCGTCCTTCGAGTGACAGACGTGCCATTCGTACATCGAATGAGTTGCTTTCAGCACCTTCCTGACCGCTGTACTGATATTGCGTCATGATGTATCCGCTGAACTTTATGTCGCTGAATACGGTCATTTTCTTTTCTGCCTTTTGTGCGTTGATGTTCATTGCTGTGAGTATGAGCATAGCGCTTATCACTGCTTTTTTGTTCATCATTTCAGAATTATGTAGTTATTAGTAATCGATTTATAATCGTGTTAGGTTATCGCTTATCACAAATTTAATTAAAATATGTGATGGCGACACACCTATTACGTTCTTTTTTTATATTTTTTACGATTTTTGTTCCTTTTGTCATGCTCTTTTCTTGAGCAGAACCACATTCTCCACATGCGGAGTATGCGGGAACATGTCAACCGGCTGTACTGCCTCAACGGCATACTCGGTGTCGAGCAGTGCAAGGTCGCGTGCCTGTGTGGCAGGGTTGCAGCTCACATAGACTATGCGTTGAGGCTGCGCGCGGAGTATTGTGTCTATCACGTCGCCGTGCATTCCTGCGCGTGGCGGGTCGGTGATTATCACGTCGGGACGTCCGTGGCTTGCTATGAATTCGTCGGTAAGGATGTCCTTCATGTCGCCGGCGTAGAACAGAGTGTTCTCAATTCCGTTGATAGAAGAGTTCACCTTGGCGTCCTCGATTGCCTCCGGAACATATTCGATGCCTATCACTTTGCGTGCGCTGCGTGCCACGAAGTTGGCTATGGTGCCCGTTCCTGTGTAGAGGTCGTACACCAGTTCGTTGCCCGTAAGACCTGCAAACTCGCGTGCCACCGAATAAAGATGGTATGCCTGTTCGGTGTTGGTCTGGTAGAAACTCTTGGGGCCGACCTTGAACTTCAGACCTTCCATTGTCTCGAAAATATGGTCGTTGCCCTTGAATACGCTTACTTCCAGGTCGCCGAATGTGTCGTTGCACTTCTGGTTGTTCACGTAGAGCAGCGATGTTATCTGCGGGAACTTTTCGGCGATGTGTTCCAACAGCCCTTTTGCGCGCTGCTCGTCGCCTTCCTCGTCGTAGTGGAACTGTATGATGACCATCCACTCGCCGGTGTTCGAGTTGCGTATCACGATGTCGCGCAACAGACCGTGCTGGGCACGCAGGTCGAAGAAAGTCATACCAGTTGACAGCGCATAGTCGCGTATCTCGTTGCGTATGCTGTTGTGCAGGTCGTCCATGAGCATACACTTCTCTATGGGGAGTATCTTGTCGAATGCGCCTGTAATGTGGAATCCAATGGCGTTCATCTCAGTGTTCTCGAAGCTCTCGCCCGAGGCTATCTGCTCTTTTGTGAGCCACTTCTTGTTGGAACATCCGAACTCGAGTTTGTTTCTGTACTCGCTTGTCTTCACCGATCCCATTATCGGTCTGAACTCCGGCAGCTCCACCTTTCCTATTCTTGTGAGCTGGTCGTACACCTGTTTCTGCTTGGCTTTCAGCTGTTCCTCGTAGGGGAGCATCTGCCATTTGCATCCGCCGCACACTCCGAAGTGGCGACACATGGGTTCAGTGCGCAGTTCGCTGTATTTTATGAATCTTATCACTTCAGCCTCGCAGTAGTGATGTTTCTTGCGTCTCACCTGCAGATCGACAACATCGCCAGGTACGGCAAAGGGCACAAACACCACCATGTCGTTTATTCTCGCCAGCGACTTGCCTTCAGCAGCGATGTCGGTGATCGTAATATTCTCGAGCACCGGCAGCGGTTTCTTTTTTCTTGTCATTTCTTTCTTTTTTGCGTGTTTTTTCCGTTCAGGCTTATACGGACAATTTGCAAAGGTAATATTTTCTGTCGATATGACACCATAACGTACCATATAAACGAACAGTTTGTAGTAATATGGACACTTTTTTGCATATGTTAGGACATTTACGGCTGTTTAGTCAGTATGCCACTTATGAATTGTAAGAAAATCGGTTTTTTACTTTTGGTAATTATTACGATGTGTTTATTTCGGTTAGTGCAACGGTGATTAAGTGTTTCGAAATTTGTTTGGCTTTCTGTTTCGGTATAATTTACTGAGAAAAGAAGAAAATGTAAATCTATTGTAAGGCTTTGATAATAAGTGTGTTATTATTGCTGATACTGATGAATACGACTCCGTCGTGTCTCTTTTCGTTGTCAATGATGTTGCGATTCAGGCTTTTCTATGGTCCGGAACAGCTTGTATCACGCCTCGAAAAAGGCTGTTCGATGGTGTTATACGGGCTGTTCCGAGGTGTCATATAGGTATTACTGCGAAATCGAAAAAATAGAGGGGCTTTCAAACGATGCTTTTTATGCGTCGCAAATTTCTATTTTGCAACGCGTAGAAATGTTGATTTCAGGTTCGTTTTACTGTAAGTGCTGGTGATTTACAGCCCGTCGCTATCATGCGTAACTGTGCATGCCGCCCAGGACATAGTTTACTCCGAAGTATGTCATGATGATGCACAGGAATGCAGACGTCATGAACATATGGTAGTGCATTGGTTTACGTAGCCACGGCAGACTGTCGCTGTGTACGGCTATGGCATAGACCATAAATGTTATGAGTGCCCATACCTCCTTTGGATCCCAGCTCCAGTAGCGTCCCCACGATATGCCTGCCCATACTGCTCCTGTGAATATGCCGATGGCAAGTGCGGCCAGTGCCGGATATAGAAACAGCCGGGAGAGAAGTTGCAGCATGCTTGTCTGCTGTTGTGCATTGCGCCGTGTCAGGTGCAAGGCGATGGCTGTGACGCCGCATACAAATGTGAGCGCAAGCATGGCGAAGCCGGTCATGATAACGGAGACGTGTATGCAGAGCAATGGTGAGTTGAGCACCGGCATTATGTGTGTTATCTGTGGGTCCATACTGTTGATGTGACTTACGAGTAGAAAGAAGCCTGACGTAAGCATTCCGCAGGGTATGAGGAATGGAATTAGGCGGCAGAACATCAGACTGAGAAGCATCACCAGCCATGCGGCAAGAAGCATTGTCTCGTAGCCGTCGGACATGGGTACGGTGCCACTTATTATCCATCGCAGCGCAAGGCATGTAGAGAGTGCAAGAAACGATAATGTCATGGCGGCGGCAGTCAGAATGTTCCTTACTCTGTATGTGCGGATTTGGCCGGCTTGTTTTGGAAAATTGCGGCAAAGACTGCGTATGGCGAGAATCATTGTCGCGAATCCAATGCTGAGGTTGAAGATAAAAAGTATCGTGGCAAACGGCACTCTGTTGTATATCGTCTCAGCCTTTATCCGGACAGGTGAGGGCAATGATGCGCCTCCGTTCTTCTGTTGGAAACGCGCCATCTTTGTAATGATGTCGTTCATCTGTGTGTATTCGCTCGCCAGAGCATGAGTGTAGAGCAATGAAAAGACGTTCTGTATGTAGAGCTGTTGATTGTTGGGTGTTGTCTCGGGTAGGTTTGATACGGGTGAGTGCCATATTACGGACTTTCCGTCGTGTAGAGGAAAAATCTTCAGAAGCGTACCGCGCCGCAGATTCATTATCAGTTGCAGCTTCTCGTCTATGTCGGCTGCTTGGCGGTGGAACTTGTCGTTCTGTCCTCTGTAATACTCCTGCACATAAGGTCCGATGATGTATCCGCCCATATCGTGGTTGAAAAAATGATTCAACGACAGGTGTTCCGGCAGTGCGAGTGCGTCTTTCAGCGGTCCGCTCTTTATTTTTATGAAAGGCTCATCGCTCCATTCAGTGCCCCAAAATATCCATCCCGTCACCACCTGTTCGGGCGTTAATCCCTTGTATGATGCCTTGCCGTAAATCTTCTTGGTGAAGTCGGTGGCGAAAGTGTTGAACGGACAGATGCGGTCGTTATGAAGGATGAGTAGTCGTCCGAAGTCTTCTGCCACATCCTTGGGTAATGCGTGTGGCGAGGCGGATGATGGGAGGGCATTACAGAATAAGAGCATTGCTGCTATAAGAGACTTTCTTAGAGATAACAGTCTTAAAATCCGTCGGTATGGACCTTTCGGGTCGGCAAGCATCCAAATAAAAGAAAGAAACAGAAGGGCGTAGCCTGTGTAGCTCACGGCTATGCCGTAAGGATCGCGGCTTAAGGACAGGCGGCTGCCAAGCATGTCGTTGTCGTAGCCCGACTGGCAGAACCTTGTATGACCGTAGTTGAAAATATTGTTCATCGACACTATTGCTTTGGTTTTGTGGTCGCTGGTCTTGTCTATGATGGTGAAATGGGTGAGATAGTCGGCTACGGCTTCAGTGCCTTCATGATATTTTATCTGGAATGAATCAAGTCTCACACTGAATGGCAGCGCGGTTTCCATGGTCTTACCCGGTTGTATAAGCCTGCTGTAACTGTCAGTTGTAACGCCCTGCCGCAGATGCAACATGCCTTCGTCGGATGAAAGATGCGTGAGTAATGCTCCGACAAGTATCACGACAAACGAGAAGTGCAACATAAGCAAGGATGGTCTGCGTAACTTTCTGCGCACAATCCATGCAATGGCCAGTATCGTCAGTGCAATCCACGAGAGTGAGAACCACCACGAGCCGTAGATATGTCGTGACACGAAGGCACTGCCATGAAAGTTTTCTATGATGGTGGCAGTGGCCATTGTCATTATTATAAATATGTATAATATTGTTGTTGATTTTTTCATTTCATTTGTATTTAGTAGCTGTCGCAGTTGCCATTGTTTTCATTTCTTCTTATAGCGGCACTCCTCTTTGCCGTAATGCAAGAAGAGTGCCGCTGAGTATGTTTTTGTGTATCTGTTGATGTCAGATGGAACGCAGGAATTTCACCACAGCGTCGCGGTCGGCTTTGCTGAGGTTGTAGAATTTTTCGGCAGATGCGTATGCGTGGCTCTTTTTGCTGTAAGCGTGCCACATTATGGCCTCTATCTCGTTGCGTGCGCGGCAGTCGTGCAGGCGGTCTTCGGCTCCGGTGTTTAGCAAAGAAAGACCTCTGCCCCAAAGCGGAGTAGTGCGGCACCACGAGTTGTGTATGTCGTTCTTCATGTAGAGTTTGTGCTGTACGAAGTCGGAGTAAGGATAAATCTTCTGGTTTGGATATTTCGGGAGCGGACGGTCTTTTATAACGTCGGGTGTCCAGTAGTTGTCGTCGCCGGTTGTCCATGACGGTCTGTGGCACGATGCGCAGCCTATCTCCATGAACACTTCTTTGCCGCGCTGCACATCCTTGTCGTTCAGATTGCGTGCACGCGGTATGGCAAGTCCGCGATGCCACACCATAAATGCATAGAAATTGTCTGTGCTCATTTCCGGAGTGAAGTTGTGCCAACGGTTGTCAAACTGATTGGTGGTAGGTGACAGCAGGTTTTTCACGGCGTCGGCTATGCCACTGTCTGTGCCGTCAGCATAGTAAGGCGATGTCGGGTCGGCTTTGATGGCATTTATCACATCTGTGTTCATCGACATCGCGTCGGCCCATGCCTGTGTGGTATAGAGCTTCGGACGGTCAGGGCGTGATACGTTCGGAATGTTCCACATGGCGTTGGCACCGGCGCCGTCCTGAAGGCTTGCACGTGTCAGGGCATAGGTGTAACGTTTTATCATTCCGCTTACGGGCGTGCCATCGGCCAGTGCTCCGGGGCTTGTCCAGTTGGTGTAGTAGGCAGACTGGGCCCAGTCATCGGTAGAAAGATCCCACATAGCGCTGTTTATGTATTCGTCGGCATTCATTCCGGTCTGCCCGGCCATCATCCGTGCGTATTCGGCCTGTTTGCGGTATTGTTCTTTAAGGGCCGATTCAGGTATGGCGTCGATGAGGCCGGTGCCTATTATTCCGATGGTGGATTCTACACGTACCGCGATGTTCTCCGGTTGCGGATAAGTGTTGAAGGCGCTTTGCGGGATTTTTATCTCGGGATAGATAAGCTCGTATTTCTCGCCGTCAGGGAACTGCATAGGCAGTCCGCTTTCCATGGCTGTCACCTGATGCCATTTCATGTCGATCTGGTTCTCGTCTACCGGCGGCAGGAATGGCGATACGGCCTGCGTCTGTGGCATACCTGTCACTTCGCTTATGTAAGGCCCGTCGTTGCTGTTGTCGCCGTCAACGGGATTATATATCACGAGCAGATAGCCGTTGCCATAGTTAGCGGCTTTGTATGTGTCCTGCCGCTTACCATGGCCGTAGCCGGGGTGGCAGTCGATACAGGATGTGCGCACGGATGCAGGACCGAGACCATTGAATGGTGGTGTTGTTAATGTGACATTGCGCTCGAAAAACATTTCGCCGAGGTTGAAGTAGTCAATCAGTCCTTGATTATTTACTGCCGGAGTCTCATCCTCGTAGCACCCGGCCTGTATGTTCTCCGTGGTGCCAAGTCTTCCACCAGGATACCATTCGTCTTCTGTGAAATTGCCGACGGCTTTTCCTATATAGTTATAGTCATCGCTCTGCCAGACATCGCTGAGGTCTTGTGTGTCGTCGGTACAGGATATAGCCGACAGACATGTGCATACGGTCAGGAGGCAGAAAAGTGTTTTTGTCGAATTTTTCATAGTCGGTGAAATTTGAATTTGTACGTTTGCATATTGTCTGAACCCATACCCGGTCAGTTATCATGCCGGGTATGGGAAATGAAGAATGTTGTTACTATATCAGTTTGCTATAATCCAGTCTTTAGCCTCGTTGAGAGCGGTATTCAGACTGTTTATGGCGGTCATTGCGTTCTCGACATTGTCGAGTTCTTGCTGTGTTCCACTGCCGGCTATGAGTACGAACGGACGGCCCTGCAGACAAACATCGAGTGCTGCGAACGATGCGTCGAGTGCGGACTTGATTCCTGTTGCAAGTTCAGGTTTGTATTTGGTGAGATAAGCCATAATGGAATTTCCGTTGTATGTAGAGCCATCGATGTTGCCGTAAAGAGCATTCTTTATGCTGACAATGTTGTCGTAGAAATCGGTGAATGACTTGTAGCTGTATGGAGACTCTATGTAGTTGGGATCGTCGGCTTCGGTTCCGGTATTGGCCTGTCCGGTGGCACAACGCCATACCTGACCCATTTTCTGGTCGGACACTTCCTGTGCGATGTTCATACAGCCGGAGTCGATGATGGTTGCCAGCACATTGCGCCAGGATGTGTAAGGACTGTCGCTGCCCGGATTGAGTAGTGCTTGTCCGGTGTAAGTGCCTTGTGTGGTGAGAGTGAAACCGCGCTCCTGGCAGCGTGCTATACGGTCAGAAGGTGCGCTTTCGCCTTTCCAACCAACTTCGAGCCAGTAGCAGTGATCGCGCAGGTCACCGGCCACGGCAAGTGCAAAGTCGAGCTCCAACTTGCCGTCAACACCTGAACCGACAAACTCTGAGGCTGTTTCCTCGCCGTTGAAGTCGCTTACAGTACGTGGGTTGCCGTTTCTGAAAAGTATGAACTCCAATCCATGGAAACCGAGCCATGAGTCTTCGTTGTTGTTATTGCTCACCTGTTCGATGGCATCATTGATGTCATATCCAGAAGCAAAGATTGTATTTTTGTTGTTTTTCAGGAATGTAGCGAGACCGTCACGGCTCAGTGGCCATGTGTCGATGTGCGGATCGATGCCATGGACATCAGCCGGACCATAGAGCCATGCCTCGCTTTTTTCCCACCAAGCACGAGCTTCAAGGAATGTGTTGCAGACATCGTCTATCTGATCTTGTGTAAGGTTGCCAGCAGATAGGTTCGACTTCATCGTCTCGATTTTTCCGTATAGTGATTCTGTGGCATCGGCAAGTTTCCCGTAGGTATAATATACCACATCGTTGACGTAGGTTGTCGTGAGATCTTTCATTTCCTCCTGTTTCTTGAGCTCAGTCTCAGCATGACTCTCGTTATCATCATCATCGCTACATGATGAGAAACCTGCTGTTGTGGCCAAACATAGGGCCACGTAATAGAAAAGTTTTTTCATTCTGTTTGTTTTTATTAATTTGAGTTTATTTAGTTAAAGAAAAAATCCCTGATATGCGATACCTATAGACACTGATGGTTCGTCGTTGTAGTGCAGACCGGCGGTTGTGGTCTTGTTGAAGTATCGTTTTGAATATTCGGCCTTGACGGCAATCTCAGGTACGGGATGGTAGTTTACTCCGACGGCAAAGCGATTTTTCGCGGTGTAGTTGAATGCGTGTGATTGTGATGCGGCAGGAATGTAAGAGTCGTAGTATTCGTAACGCGAGAACAGATAGAGTTTCTGGTTGTCGTTTCTCAATCGTAGTATTTGTGAGAAAATGTCGTAGCCGGCTTCGATGCCGACTGCTAAGGCGTTCTTGCCTACCTCAGACTTGTTGACCGGTGAGCTGCCTCCGCCGCTGTTAGCCTTGATGCTGCTTATTTTGGCTGCATTGCGCAAATAGCCATAGTCAGCGCTACCACGGACAATCCAGTTATATCTGTTGAATGTGAAGTCTATTGCGCCGATAAAAACATCACCTTTCACTTTCTGATTGACTTGGCCTTCATTTTCCATGTCGTGTGGAAAGGTGTTGTGCATCGAACGTCCGTAGTAACCGCTAAAGCCTATACGCAGACCTGGAACAGTGTAGTTGTCGAGTCGGGCGGCGAATCCGTATTTGTTGGATACCTTGAACTCGAAAGGCGATCCGGCACCGCCCTGGATCCAGTTGTCGCGGCTGAACAGCGTGGCATCGAGGCCGGCGATGACTTGGAGCTCGTAACGGAAGTCGCCGGCACGTCCCCAAAAGCTGATACCGGTATCATGCCATGTACATGGAAGGATGGTTGACTCGCCTTCGGGACGATAGACGGTGAAGAAGTTGAGCGGTTCGTGGTAGGCATTTGTCAGACCGACTGGGACAACAAAATGACCAAGACGGATGTTGGCCCAGGGGGCGAACGATTTCTGTATCCAGAATTGCTCGAGTTCGACCTCGCCTCCTTTTTCTGTCTCTTGTTCCCATTCGCCACCTTCTTCCCATTCTTTTTCAGATGCGCCACCTGTGCCACCATGTTCAAATTCAATCTCGCTTGACATTGTCCAGCCTTTGCCAAAATTGTAACTTATGTATATCACGGCATGCGGAATGTCGAAACGACCGTGGCTTGGATCATTCTTGTAGTCTTGAGGACTGCGGTAACGGTAGATGTTGTCGCTGAAAAAATTGCGGGTGAGCGCCACTTCTCCGTATCCGCCGATACTCAGACGGTTTCCGGATACGTGCTGTTGTACACTGTCGGACGTAACTGTCTGTGCTTCGATGATGGATGGACATATCGAAAATACCAGCAATACAGTCGCGGAAAGGATAATGTTTTTTCTCATATTTTTTAGATTGGTTTGTTTTTTTTTATGATTGCAAAGTTATTTCTATCGCATTATCCGCACAATACTTAAATTTGAGTAAAATGACAGTAACAATAAGTCGGTATTCCATTGAGGCTGAAGGGGCTGTGAGAAGGTTGTACGTGTATAAAATACCTATAAATAATTATTGTGGGTGTCATAAGTTTTTTGTTATTTTGCGGTTATAAATATGTATGATAATGTGTGATGAGAAGTTTTAAGATGTATGAGGCAAGCGACAAGATGATATCCTTGATAAAGGATAATTACAATCTGTTGCAGTGTCTCGGTAGTTTCGGAATAAGCCTGGGGTTCGGCGATAAGACAGTGAGTGAGGTATGCAGTGAACAGAATGTGGATACGTTTACGTTCATGGCTGTAGTGAACTTCACAATCAATGGTTATCTGAATGCCGACGACATAAGCAAGCTATCAGTACCGACTTTGCTTCAATATCTTAAGGCAAGCCATGAGTATTTTCTCGGTTTCCAGTTGCCTTTTATACGTCGTGAACTTGTTGGTGCATTGGATGAAGGCGACAATCTTGCCGGACTGATAATGAAACTTTATGACGAATATGCACACGCCATAACATCACATATGAGATATGAGGAGAAGAATGTATTTCCTTATGTTGAGGCTTTGCTCGACGGTAGGCCTACGGGCAGTTACGACATCGACACTTATTCTAAGCATCATGGACAGGAAAGCGACAGACTCAGGGAGCTTAAGAGTATCATAATAAAATACCTGCCAGGCGACGGACTGCATAACAATCAGCTTTCGGCAACATTGTATGATATATATAATAATGAGGAATGGTTGTCGTTGCATGCCGAGGTGGAGGACAAGATATTTATACCCGCCATAAGGATCCTTGAGCATAAGTCGCGTCAGAGTGGAGTCAGCCAAAACATCTCGAGCATGATAGGTAAGAAGAGTGATGGTGGCGAAATGTTGGGTGAACGTGAGAAGGAAGTCATTGTAAGTCTTGTGCAGGGTATGTCGAACAAGGAAATTGCCGAACATCTGTGTATATCTATAAATACGGTGATTACGCATAGAAGGAACATTGCACGTAAGTTGCAGATACACAGCGTGGCAGGTCTTACCATATACGCAATAGTGAACAATCTTGTGGATATTTCTACCGTAAGACTGTAAAAAATTTTTGCTTTTTTATTGAAAAAAACAATTATGCAATGATGTGGTATTATATAATTTTGTCTATCTTTGCACCTGTTTTTAATGAATAAAATGTGTAACTATCATTACGGATGATTTTTAAAAGTTATCCGTTTTGGAAAACTTTTTCAAAAGTAATATGGAAAAAGTTGTCCGTAATGGTAAAGAAGAATGACTAAAAGTATGAAAGAATTTACAATCATGAAAAGAGATGGTTCTCGCGAACGCTTCTCTCTTGACAAAATCATGAACGCAATAATAAAGGCGTTCAATTCGGTGAATGAAGAAATGGACTTGTGTTCATTATCTAAAATCCTAAGCCACCTGGATATGCATGATGGCATAAAGGTGGAGGATATCCAGAATCAGGTGGAGATGGCATTAATGCAGGAAGGATATTATAAGGTTGCAAAATCGTTCATGCTTTACAGACAAAGACATACGGAGGACCGTGAGACAATGGAAAAGCTCAAGTTCCTTACGGAGTATTGCAATGCCTCGAATGCCGCAACAGGATCCAAGTATGACGCAAATGCAAATGTTGAGCATAAGAATATCGCCACCCTCATAGGTGAGCTGCCGAAGTCCGGCTTCATACGTCTGAACAGACGACTGCTTACAGACAGAATAAAGAAAATGTATGGCAAGGAAGTTGCCGACGAATACATTGATAAGCTGACGCATCATTTCATATATAAGAATGATGAGACGAGTCTTGCAAACTATTGTGCTTCTATAACCATGTATCCGTGGCTGATCGGTGGCACCATGTCGATAGGTGGAAATTCTACTGCGCCGACAAATCTGAAATCGTTCTGTGGAGGTTTTGTGAATATGGTGTTTATGGTTTCAAGTATGCTCAGCGGTGCGTGCGCGACTCCGGAATTTCTGATGTATCTTAACTATTTCATAGGTCTGGAATACGGTAAGGACTACTGGAAGGAACCCGACAAGGTTGTGGATCTGTCGCTGAAGCAGCGCACGATAGACAAGATGATAACAGACTGTTTCGAGCAGATTGTGTATTCAATCAACCAACCGACAGGAGCGCGCAACTATCAGGCTGTGTTCTGGAACGTGGCTTATTATGACAAACCATACTTCGAGAGCCTTTTCGGTGAATTCCGCTTCCCTGACGGATCTAAGCCGGATTGGGACGGACTTTCATGGTTGCAGAAAAGATTCATGAAATGGTTTAACAAGGAACGTACGAAAACAATACTTACATTCCCCGTGGAGACAATGGCACTGCTGACAAAGGACGGTGATGCGGTTGACAAGGAGTGGGCTGATTTCACTGCTGAAATGTATTCGGAAGGCCATTCGTTCTTTACATATATGAGTGATAATGCCGACTCGCTCAGTTCTTGTTGCCGTCTGCGTAATGAGATACAGGACAACGGATTCAGTTATACTCTTGGAGCAGGAGGCGTCTCGACTGGTTCGAAGAGTGTGCTTACGATAAATCTGAACCGTTGCATACAATATGCTGTCAACAATAAGATGGATTATAAGGAGTTCCTGGCAGAGGTAGTGGATCTGTGTCATAAGGTTCAGCTTGCTTATAATGAAAATCTGAAAGAATTGCAGAAGCATAAGATGTTGCCTCTCTTCGATGCGGGATACATAAACATGAGCCGTCAGTATCTTACTATCGGTGTGAACGGTCTGGTGGAAGCCGCTGAGTTCCTCGGGCTGAAGATAAACGACAATCCTGACTATCTGCATTTCGTGCAGTCGGTTCTCGGTATCATGGAGGACTATAACAAGAAATACCGCACTAAAGAAGTGATGTTCAACTGTGAGATGATACCTGCTGAGAATGTAGGAGTGAAGCATGTGAAGTGGGATAGGGAAGACGGATATTTTGTCCCGCGCGATTGTTATAACAGTTATTTCTATGTTGTGGAAGACGACAGCCTGAACATAATGGATAAGTTCAAGCTGCACGGTGCGCCATACATAGAGCATCTGACTGGTGGCTCGGCTCTGCACATGAATCTGGACGAGCACTTGTCGAAACCACAATACCGTCATCTGCTGAAGGTTGCCGCTGTTGAGGGCTGCAATTATTTCACGTTCAATATTCCGAACACGGTATGTAATGACTGTGGACACATAGACAAACGCTATCTGAAGGAATGTCCTCACTGCCACAGCAAGAACATAGATTACGTCACACGTATCATCGGCTATCTGAAACGCGTGAGCAATTTCTCACAGGCGCGTCAGCAGGAGGCTGCCCGCAGATATTATGCTGATAAGACGAAGATGGTTGAGGCTTGAGTCGATAAATAAGTATTGCATATATATATATGTTGAAATATATCAATTACGGAATAGTCTTTCAGGAAATTCCGGATGAGGTTACGCTTTCGATAAACATATCGAACTGCCCATGCCGTTGTCCGGGATGCCACAGCAGTTATCTGTGGGAGGATACAGGTGTGCCGCTTACACCGATCGTACTTGAGAACTTCATACGCGAATATGGAAACGACATTACGTGTATATGTTTCATGGGAGGTGATGCGGAGCCTGAGTATGTCAATGTTCTGGCACGTTTTCTGCGTCGCGAGTATCCGCAATATAAAATTGGGTGGTATAGTGGAAGACAGAGAATTCCGTCGAAGGTAAGGAAATCGGATTTTGACTATATAAAGGTAGGTCCGTACATAAAGCATCTCGGTTGTCTAAAAGACCAGACCACCAATCAGCGTCTTTACAAGCGTGTGTCGGGAGATGATTTTACCGATATCACATATCGTTTTTGGAAAAACGCCATGAACTAAACATTATTTTATTGTATGGAGAGACCTTGTGTTGTTATAGTAGATTCGAATACGTTTGCCGGCCTTGGGCTGAAGAATATGTTGCAGAACGTCATGCCGATAATGGATGTGGATAATTTCCGGTCGTTTGCTGAGCTTGAAGCCAACAGACCGGAACATTATTTCCATTATTTCGTCAACATCAATGTTGTCCTGGAACATAAGGACTTCTTTGTCCGGCATAAGAAAAAGACTATAGTGTTGTCACATTTTAGTGAGCCTTCCGTTCTTGCGGAGGGCTTTCACAATATATGTGTCAGTCTTTCTGAAAATCATCTTTTGAAATCACTTCTCATGCTTGAGCATTATGCTCATGCCAACGGACGGAATTTGCCGGGTACGGATGATGGTGTGCGTCAATCGGTTTTGTCGGCAAGAGAAGTTGAGGTGATGTCGTTGATTGTCAAGGGATATATCAATAAGGAAATAGCCGACAAGTTGGGTATCGGTATATCGACTGTTATAACACACAGGAAGAACCTGATGGCGAAATTGAAATTGAGAAGCGTTGCTTCTCTGACTGCTTATGCTGTGATGAATGGTTTCGTCGATATAAACAGCATTTGAATATTAAAGGAACGGGGTGAGCAGATGGGCGAACCATCCTACAAACTTCTGCCATCCTGTTCTGAATTCATCCCAGCTCTCTGGTGTCAGTTTGAAACAGTCGTTCTTGTCGGTTTCAAACATGTCGGAAAGCTCTTTTGTCGTGCATTTATCGATTATGATAGCGTTCTCTTCGTAGTCGAAGTTCAGACTGCGGGCATCAAGATTTGCGCTACCAACAGTGCATAGACGTCCGTCAACCATGATGACCTTTGTGTGATGGAATCCCGGCTTATATATGTATATGTCGGCACCATGCTTCATCAGTTTATGTACGTTGTAGAAGACACAGTCAGGGGTTATCGGGCTGTCACCGTGCGCTGAGACCATTATTTCCACCTTTACTCCGCGTTCTACCGCTTTGCGCAGCGCCTTTTTCAGTTTCCTGTTCAGCGTGAGATACGGGTTTATGATTTTTATGCTGTCCTTTGCATTGTTTATCGCGCTTTCGTAGAATGTGCGTACGATCTTGTTGCTTATGCGCGGTTCGCGGTTGATTATGCCTACCATTTTCTTTCCGGCTGAAGCACAGGTGTCCGGCTTAAGGTCATTGAAATATGTGGCGGGAAAGCAGCCTCTGAAATATTGTGCGCCATGAACATTCTGTCCGGTGACTTTATTCCACATTTTGAGGAAAATAGCCTGGAGGGTGTTTACTTCGTCTCCGTCTATACGGCAATGCATGTCACGCCATTTGCCCACTTGCTCAGTACCGGTTATGTAATAATCGGCAACGTTCATTCCGCCCGTGTATGCTATTTTTCCGTCTATGACGACTATCTTGCGGTGGTCTCTGTGGAAAACATGATTTATCCACGGGAAGCGAATAGGGTCGAACTCGTATATTTCAATGCCTTTGTCGCGTATGTCCTTCAAATGGCGTTTGCGGAGCGGGCGGTTGTTTGAGTCGTTTCCAAATCCGTCGAACAAGGCTCTCACCTCAACACCTTCCTTGGCTTTGTCTGCGAGTATCTGGAACAAAAGTCCGGCAATGGAGTCGTTTCTGAAATTGAAATATTCAAGATGTATGCTGCTTCGTGCCTGTCGTATGGCTTTGAACATATCATCAAATTTCTCCTGTCCGTTCATCAATAGTGTCACGCTGTTGTTTTTGGAGAACTTTATGCCCGATTGGCGTAAATCGTTTACAACAAGTGAGTCGCTTGTCTGTGCGCTGACAGATATACAGATGCAATAGATGAATAATGCTAATATGATATGTTTCAGATACATATTTAAATATTATCATAAATGGAAATGTCGTGCAGCATGTCTGAAGTCGGTCTTGATGCGGTGCTGGTGTAATTGTTGTGTCTGTCGTTTTGAGATGTGTCAGATGTGAAATTTACGGCATTATGATTTGCCTTTTTTGTCATGTTCACATCCATTATCTGTTACACCCGCTGCGATAAGGGCTTTATTGAGTTATGAAATGGGCTTTGTCAGAGTGCGATATGGGCTTTTTCGGACCCTGAAATGGGCTGTTTTAGGACTCAAAATCGGCTCTTTTGTAAGCCGATATGGGTGTTCTTATAAACATGGTGTCTGATATTGCCTTATTCACATTATTTTAAGCCGTATGACATTTTCGTCTGTATTTGTTCGTATTATAATGTAATTTTTATGACAGTTATTATGCTTGACCGTTGTCTTTAGAAGAATTTGTCGTGCCATTGTTTTTATGGCACGACAAATATGTTTAATCAAAATAAAGAATATTGCCAAAATCAGACGAATGTCCGTGAAATATGACATTCTCTTATCATACTGATTTTAAGTGGAATATCAATCAGTTGGCTGATATGAATTCGTTGAGGAAGCGGACGTCATTCTCAGAGAACATTCTCAAGTCTGCAACCTGATATTTGAGGTTTGTTATGCGCTCAACTCCCAGTCCAAATGCATATCCGCTGTATATCTTGCTGTCGATGTTGCATGCTTCGAGGACATTAGGATCGACCATTCCACATCCCAGAATTTCTACCCAACCGGTATGTTTGCAGAAGGCGCAACCTTTTCCTCCGCATATATGGCACGAAATATCCATTTCTGCACTCGGTTCTGTGAATGGAAAGTAGCTCGGGCGCAGACGTATCTGTGTGTCGTTGCCGAACAATTCTCTGGCAAATGTCAGAAGAACCTGTTTCAGGTCGGTGAAAGACACATTCTTATCGATGTACAGTCCTTCTATCTGGTGGAAGAAGCAGTGCGCGCGTGCTGAGATTGCCTCGTTTCTATAAACACGTCCCGGGCATATCACGCGGATAGGAGGCTGCTGATGCTCCATCACACGGCTTTGGTCGTTTGACGTGTGAGAACGTAGTATTATGTTCTTTGTGACATCATTCGGATTTGTCTCTACGAAGAAAGTGTCCTGCATATCACGTGCCGGGTGATCGGCCGCAAAGTTCAGCTTTGTGAAGACGTGCAGGTCGTCGTCAATTTCCGGACCTTCAGCGATGGTGAAGCCCATGCGCTGGAAGATATCGATGATTTGATTCTTTACAATCGTCAGCGGATGACGGGCACCGAGCTGTACAGGATATGCGGAGCGCGTAAGGTCAATGTCGTTTGCGGCATCAGTGTTTGTCTCCGCATTTTCTTTCAACTCATTTATCTTTTGTATTGCGAGTTGTTTCAGCTCATTTATTTTTATTCCGACAGTTTTTTTGTCTTCAGGAGCAACATTGCGGAAATCTGCCATAAGAGCAGTTATCTCACCTTTCTTGCCAAGATATTTCAAGCGCAGTTGCTCTATTTCTTCAGCATTCTTTGCCGAAAGACTGTTTACCTCATTAATCAGTTGGTCTATTTTGTCCAATATCATAATTTTATCGTTGATTTATTTTGGTTGCTTATAGACATGACAATTGATAAAGGTGTTTGGGCTCATTATTATGTCATGACGAGTTTTTTAAATCATTGCAAAGGTAATATTTTTAGCTTAGAATAAGAAATATATAGAAATAAAGTTGTATTTTTGCGGAAAATTTGAGGAATGATAAGTCCTACAATATGTATATGAAAAGATGTGCTATTTTTATTATGCTGCTTATTTTTGTCAGCGTAATAAGTTTTTCATCAATGGGTTGTTCGGATAAAAAGAATTCTATGACAGACTCCATGTCCATTGGTGACTCTCTGACGGCAGATACGGCTGCAACAGATACAATGGAAACAATTATTGCCGAAACGCCAATGCCAAAGGCTGCTGATGAGCTGTTTGATGATTTCTTTTTCAATTTTGCAGCCAACGGTAAACTTCAGAAAAAACGAATAAAGTTCCCGCTTCCGGTCATTCGTCGTGATACAACATTTATAAAAGCCACGGCATGGAAAACGGAACATTTCTTCATGCATCAGGATTATTATACGCTGATATTCGATAATGCAAGGCAGATGAATGTCGTAAAGGACACGACCATACACCATGTGATTGTTGAGAAAATTTATCTGAAGCGCCATTTTGTAAAGCAATATCTGTTTGACAGAATGTACGGAAAATGGATGATGACGGCGATAAGATATGAAGGAATGAGAAAGAACCGTAACTGGTCGTTCCTTAATTTCTATAATAAGTTCGCCACCGATTCGGCTTTCCAAATCAGCAGCATAAATGATCCGTTGGATTTTTCTGGTCCAAGTTCAGATGATGAGTTCGCTACAACGAGCGGATTCCTCGCTCCGGAACAATGGCTCTCTTTCGCTCCAGAATTGCCGGCCGGCATGATTTATAACATCCAGTACGACAATAACAAGAGAGCAGGCGGAAGCCAGAAAATTTTTGTAATACGTGGAATATCCAACGGACTTGAGACTGAGCTTACTTTCCGTAGGAAAGGTGGAAAGTGGAAGTTGATAAAACTGATTGTATAATATTATAATATTGTATAAGGATGAAGGATTCAGAAGACTACAGCTTATTGAGTCATAATACGTTTGGCATGGATGTCAAGTGTGCCAGATTTTTGGAATTTTATTCCGTTGATGAGTTGCGTGTCATAATCTCCGGCATGGATAAACTGCCAAAGCCATTGCTTATTCTTGGCGGAGGCAGCAATATGCTGTTTGTCGGTGATTTCAATGGCACAGTCCTTCATTCAGGGATAAAAGGCATTGAACCCTTTGAGGATGGTGATGACATATGCTTGCGTTGCGGCTCTGGCGAATGTTGGGACGATGTTGTTGACTATGCCGTATCTAATGGAATGTATGGTGCAGAGAATCTTTCGGCTATACCGGGCGATGTGGGTGCGTCTGCGGTGCAGAACATAGGTGCTTATGGGGCAGAGGTGAAGGATCTTATAGCTCAGATTGAGGCTGTGGACACGCATACAGGAGATATTCGCCGGTTCGCACCTTCAGAGTGTTGCTATGGTTATAGAGACAGCAAATTCAAGCATGAGTGGAAAAACCGTTATGTGATAACTTATGTCACATACAGATTCTCAAAGGTATTTAAGCCACGTTTGGACTATGGTAATATCAGATCGTATCTCGAATCGGAGGGAATAGATCATCCTACAGCCGTCAGTCTTCGGAATGCTATAATATCAATACGCAACGCGAAGTTGCCTGACCCGGCTAAATTGGGAAATGCAGGAAGTTTCTTTGTTAATCCTGTTGTGCCGGTTGCGAAATATGATTCTCTTTGTAAGGAATATCCTGACATGCCGCATTATTTTCTTGGCGACGATCGAGTGAAGATACCGGCAGGGTGGCTTATCGAGCGCTGTGGATGGAAAGGCCGCTCGTTAGGTCGTGTCGGAGTTTATGAGAAACAGTCGCTTGTTCTTGTCAATCGTGGTAATGCTTCGGGCGAGGAGATTGTGGCTCTTTGCGAGAGGATACGTTCTGATGTGAGAAATAAGTTCGGTATAGACATTTATCCTGAGGTTAATATTATTCGATAATTATTATTGTGAGACATTCCAATTAACTTGATATATTATGAAAGTCACGTTGCTTGGTACCGGGACGTCGGGTGGTGTCCCCTCTTTAGGGTGCGGTTGTGAAGTATGTCGTAGTACGGATCCCCGAGACAAACACAGACGCAGTGTTGCTCTTCTTGAAACAGCTACTACGCGAGTGCTGATAGACAGCGGACCTGACATACGTGAACAATTGCTTCCATTGCCGTTTAAGCCTATTGATGCTGTGTTGCTAACCCACTGCCATTATGATCATGTGGCAGGGATAGATGATTTGCGTCCATTCTGTGTGTTTGGCGCAATTGATATTTATGCGGATGAGACCACGGCAAAATGTGTGAAGCGTGTGATGCCTTATTGCTTCGGAAACGATTTATATCCGGGAGTTCCTTTGTTGAATCTGCATGTCATACAACCTCACGAGCCTTTTAAGGTGGGTGATATAGATGTTTTTCCTGTGAGAGTGATGCATGACAATATGCCTATACTTGGTTATAGGTTCGGTGAGTTTGCATACATAACGGACATGAAAAGAATTGAAGATACTGAATTACCATATCTCTTTGGTGTGAAAACACTTGTTGTCAATGCTTTGCGTTTCACTAAGGAGCATCATTCTCATCAATTGGTGAAGGATGCCATACGCTTTGCTCATGATATTGGAGCGGAGGATGTGTATCTGACTCATGTGTGCCACCACATAGGTCTTTACACCGAAGCATCGGCAAAGTTGCCTGACGGTGTAAAGTTAGGATATGATGGCATGACAATCAACGTCTCTTCTTTTTAAATATAGAGCGACTACCTTTGAATTTGCGGTATATTTTCCATCCGAGAATAACACCGTCAATCACGCCTGCACCCATGTTAATCATGTTTGACATACGTTGTACAGGCGTAGCCGGCTCTTCCGATTCACGCTTGTAGAATAAATCGCTCCAAAGTCCGCTTATTTTTTCTTCGTCTGCGTATATCTCTTTCTGCAGTTCTTCCTTACGTGCACGGATCTCAGACAGAGAACTGAATGTTTTGATGTTTTTATCTGGTGCAATCATATATTATTATTGCATTAAAACACTGGCCAGGAATTTTACCAGCGGACGTTCTATCCATTGCTTTCTGAAGATGATACATAAGATAAGTGCCAGAAAATATGCACCGGCCACGATACAGAACGCTATGGCCGAGCCTACAAGTGGTTCGAGAGCGTATGCTGCTGCGAATGATGCATAGATGAGCATCAGCATGATTAATACGGTCAGTATGATCATCATCACAAATGCCGTCAGCAATCGCACTATCTTATCAATTACATCGAGCTTCGCGTATTTTGTCTGAAGCCCGATGTAATGTCTTATCGCCTCGATAAGCTGTCCGATGGTTTCTATGTTCTTATCGTTCGAAAACATGTCAGCTATTATCCGTTGGCTTTTTCTGTAGCGTCTTTAATGTCGTCAACGAGATCCTCTACTTCGTTGCGGCTCAGTTTGATGTTGTGTTTCTTGCAGAAATCGTCTATTGCGTCTCCTATCTTAGTACGAGTCTCGCTGCCTTTTTCCGGTGCCATGAGGATTCCTAAAGCGGCTCCGGCAATAGCGCCTCCTAAAAATGCGCCGATGTAACCCAATGTTTTCATTTTTCTAAAGTTTTTAGTTCAACAATGTTCGTTTTAATTATGAGCAAATATAAGAAAAAGATGCGTATGACGTATTGTTTTAATTGCCATTTTTTGTTAAAAATACCGGTAAAATAGTATTTAACAAACTTTATGTGCCCAAGTTTCTTATACTTATAATATATTTTGTAATTTCGCACAATATTAATTTTTGACGAATTTATAATTAATAACTAATATGAATATGAAAAAAAATGTGGTTTTGTGTGTCGGCGTTTGTGCCGCATTAGCGCTTACTGGTTGTAAGTCGAGTGAGAGTGCTTATAAGAAAGCGTATTTGAAAGCACAGGCACAGCAGGAAAACCAGCAGGCAGAGGCTGCTCAGAGTGAGACGCCTGTTGTCGCTCCGATTGTTGAAAAACCGGTATCACAGACGACAGTTGTTGATAATACAGACAATGCTGCTGTACGTTCTGAGAGCGTGACGTTGGTTAGCGGTGCCGGACTCAAGAATTACAGCGTTGTAGTGGGTTCGTTCTCTCTTAAGGCTAATGCCGAAGGTCTGCAGGGCACACTTAAATCTGCCGGTTATGATGCTCAGATTGTTTACAATCCTTCAAATAATTTCTATCGTGTCGTAGCTGCGACATTCGATTTGAAGTCTGATGCAGTGAGCTCTCGCGATCAGTTCCGCTCTAAATATCCGGATGCTTGGTTGCTTTTCAAGAAATAATTAAAAATTGTGGCTCGCATATTATCCATAGATTATGGAAAGAAACGTACGGGGTTGGCAGTTACCGATCCGTTGCAGATAGTGCCGAATGGATTGACAACTGTTGACACCGTTGATTTGTTTTCGTTTTTATCATCTTATGTAGGTCGCGAGAATGTCGAACGAATTGTCATCGGTGAGCCTAAGCAGCTGAATGGCGAGCCGAGTGAGAATCATTCTCGTGTCCTACAGTTTGTTGCCAGGTGGCGTAAGGCTTTTCCTCAAATACCGATAGAATGTTATGACGAACGCTTCACTTCGGTACTTGCACATAGGGCTATCATAGATAGCGGGATAAGCAAGAAAGCACGGCGCAACAAAGCATTGGTCGATGAGATTAGTGCCACAATCATTCTACAAAGTTATTTGGATTATAGGCAGGATAAAAAATAAAGAAGACATATTTTTATATAATTCTATTTCGTTAGTTTAATGATTTTACCTATTTATATTTATGGTAATCCTGTACTGCGTAAGCAGGCACAGGACATAACACCTGATTACCCGGAATTGCCGGCTCTTATTGAAAACATGTTCGAAACTCTTACCGAAAGCGATGGCGTAGGTCTTGCCGCTCCGCAGATAGGTTTGGATATACGCGTCGTCGTAATCGATTTGGACGTGTTGAGTGAGGATTTTCCTGAGTACAAAGATTTCAGACATGTTTATATAAATCCGCACATTGTGGAATATGATAATGATGGTCCGAAAGAGTCGATGGAGGAAGGATGTCTCTCTCTACCTGGAATACACGAGAACGTTACTCGTCCGACACGCATTCATGTTGTATATCAGGATAAGGATTTCAATAAACATGATGAATGGGTCGACGGTTATCTCGCACGTGTAATGCAGCACGAGTTTGACCATCTTGAGGGTACCATGTTTGTTGACCGCATCTCTCCGATGCGTAAACAGCTTATACGCAACAAGCTGAAAGCATTACTGCAGGGACGTTATCGTTGCGGTTATCGCACAAAACCGGCAAGAAGATGAAGAAAGTCTTGGTCTTCATATTGTTTGCTCTGTCTTTGAACGCCACTGCGCAGTTCAATACCGACCGTTTGATGATAACCGGTCGTAGTGCATTGTTTTATGAAGATTACGTACTTTCCATACAGTATTTCAATCAGGTATTGAATGCCAAGCCATATCTTTATGACGCATGGTTTTTCAGAGGCGTCGCCAAATTCTATCTTGACGACTATGTCGGGGCTGAAAATGACGTCACCGAGGCTCTCAAGCTCAATCCCTACATATCTGATATATACGAACTGAGGGGGTTGTGCCGTATTCATCAGAATAATTTCGACGGGGCAATCAGCGATTACGACAAGTCGCTCAACCTTAATCCATGGAATCAGAACGTATGGTATAACCGTACCTTGTGTCGTATAGAAGATAAGGATTATGACCGTGCACAGGCCGATCTGGACACGATGGTCACGCGTTGGAAAACCAATGCAAAGGCTTATTCACTGAAGGCAGAGGTGTTCCTATTACAGAAAGATACGACAAAAGCCGACGAATGGTTGGGGAAGAGTCTTGAGATTGATCCGTATAATGCTGACGCGTGGTCGGCAAAGGCTATGATCAGTCTTTCGAAGTCCAAGTGGAAAGATGCTGCGGCATGTCTTGATAAAGCAATACATCTAAAGCCGCAGAGCGTTGCCAATTATGTCAATCGTGGACTTGCGCGTTATAATCTGAACAATCTGCGTGGAGCGATGGCCGATTATGACAAAGCCATAGAAATAGATCCTGACAATTTCATGGCTCGCTACAACCGTGGATTGCTCGGCATGCAGCTCGGCGACGACAACCGTGCGATAACTGATTTCGACTATGTAATAAAAATGGAGCCAAATAATATCTTGGCGATATTCAACAGGGCATTGTTGCACGACCGTACCGGTGACCTGCGGGCGGCCATAAAAGATTATACCTCGGTTATCAATCAGTTCCCTAACTTCTGGACCGGTCTTGCTCGTAGGGCAAACTGTTACCGCCGTCTCGGAATGACAGCCAAAGCTGAGCTTGACGAGTTCAAGATATTGAAGGCTCAGATGAACAAGCGTCTGGGTGTGCAGCCACGCTGGAGTGCATCGAAAACCAAACAGATGCGTAAGCGTAGCGATATCGATCCTGAAAAATATAATCAGATGGTTGTAGCCGATGAGAATAAGGTGGAGCATGAGTATGAGAGCGATTATCGCGGACGTGTGCAGAACCGTTCTGTGGAGCAGTCGTTCCGACCGATGTATTATCTTTCGCTTTCGGCTTATGATAACGGGGTGAAGAGTTATCAGGCTTTCTCTGCAGCAGTTGAGAAGTTCAATAATTCAGGCAGTACGTTGCGCCGTATTTATGTCAACTGCATGTCGAAGCAGATTGATAAGAATACGTCGCAGGATTATTTTGCCTGTGTTGATTCTCTTTCAGCGCGTATCGATGATTCGCGCAACGTATCGGCGGTGAAGTCCGATTTGCTTTTGCGTTCAGTGTTGTATTCGGCATTGCAGAATTATGATGCCGCGATATCCGACCTTACAACTTATATTTCCATCGACTCAATCTCGCCTTTAGGCTATTGGCAGCGTGCTTTCTGTCTGTCTAAGATGAACGAGTTCAATGCTTCTGGTGGTACTGATGTGCGCATCGCTTCCGAACGTGCCATGTCCGACATGAACCATGCGATAAGTCTTGACGCAGATAATCCTTACCTGTATTATTGTCGTGGAAATATGTATGCAGTCGGCAAACTCTACGATAAGGCCATAGCAGATTATTCAGAGGCCATACGCCTTGACTCCAATCTTGCCGAAGCCTATTACAACCGTGGACTGGCTTATATCAATATGAAGAAAATAAGTGCGGGAATAGTCGATCTCAGCAAGGCTGGCGAATTGGGCTTGTATGATGCTTATAGTCTTATAAAGAGGTATCAGCAAACTGACAAGAAAAGTCGTTGAGAAAAAACTTTGCGCTAATTGTTTATTATTGAAAGAATATATTAATTTTGCAGCTGAAAAAGATCAAATACTAAGTTGTTATGGTAAAAATCACTTTTCCGGACGGTGTTGTTCATGAATATGAACAAGGTGTAACCGGTTTACAGATTGCAGAGAGCATTTCGCCTGCTCTCGCCCGCGACGTTGTTTCTTGCGGTGTCAATGGCGAAACAGTAGAACTTAACCGTCCAATTCTTGAGGACGCTAATTTTGTTCTGTACAAATTTGATGACGAAGAAGGCAAGCACACCTTCTGGCACACATCGGCCCACCTGCTGGCTGAAGCGCTGCAGGAACTCTATCCTGGCATACAGTTCGGATTCGGTCCGGCTGTTGAGAACGGATTCTTCTATGATGTAATGCCGCCGAAAGGTGTCACTATAAGCGAAAACGATTTTCCTGCCATTGAGGCAAAAATGAAGGAACTGGCCAAGAAGAACGAGCCGGTTGTGCGCAAGGATGTTTCTAAGGCTGACGCTCTGGCTGAGTTCAATGCCGACGGACAGACCTACAAGTGTGAGCACATTGACCAGGATCTTGCAGACGGTACTATTTCAACCTATACGCAGGGTTCGTTCACCGACCTTTGCCGTGGTCCGCACCTCGTAAGCACAGGAGCCATAAAGGCCATCAAGCTTACAAGCGTGGCAGGAGCATTTTGGCGTGGTGATGCAAAGCGTGAGCAGATGACACGTATCTATGGTATCACGTTCCCGAAGAAGAAAATGCTCGACGAGTATCTTGTAATGCTCGAGGAAGCTAAGAAGCGTGACCATCGTAAGATAGGTCGTGAGATGGAACTGTTTATGTTCTCAGAGCGTGTCGGTAAAGGACTTCCAATTTGGTTGCCGAAAGGCACTGAGCTGCGTCTGCGTCTGCAGGATATGCTGCGCAAGATACAGAAGAACTACGGCTATCAGGAGGTAATCACTCCGCATATCGGAAGTAAGAATCTTTATGTTACTTCTGGTCACTACGCACACTACGGCAAAGACTCATTCCAGCCTATACACACTCCGGAGGATGACGAGGAGTATATGCTCAAACCTATGAACTGTCCTCACCACTGTGAGGTGTTCGCATGGAAACCGCGTTCGTACAGAGACCTGCCGTTGCGTATCGCTGAGTTCGGAACCGTTTACCGTTATGAGATGAGCGGCGAGCTTCACGGACTCACACGTGTACGTTCGTTCACACAGGACGATGCGCACATTTTCTGTCGTCCTGATCAGGTTAAGAGTGAGTTCCTGAGAGTTATCGATATCATTCAGACCGTGTTCTCTACATTCAACTTCACAGAGGAGAATGTTGAGGCTCAGATTTCTCTGCGCGATCCTAACGATCACGAGAAGTACATCGGTTCTGACGAAGTATGGGCAACAGCCGAGCAGGCCATAATCGAGGCTTGCAAGGAGAGAGGCCTGAAGGCAAAGGTAGAATATGGCGAGGCTGCTTTCTATGGACCGAAGCTCGACTTCATGGTTAAGGATGCAATCGGACGTCGTTGGCAGCTGGGTACCATCCAGGTGGATTATAACCTGCCGGAGCGTTTCAAACTCGAATACACCGACGAGGACAACACCAAGAAGACTCCTGTGATGATTCACCGTGCTCCGTTCGGTTCGCTCGAACGTTTCTGCGCTGTGCTTATCGAGCACACTGCCGGTCACTTCCCATTGTGGCTCACTCCTGATCAGGTTGCCATCCTGCCTATATCGGAGAAATATAATGACTACGCAAAGAAAGTTTACAGATATCTCGACAACAACGGTGTGCGTGCTACAGTAGATAGCCGTAATGAGAAGATAGGCCGAAAGATTCGCGATAACGAGATGAAGCGTATCCCTTATATGCTTGTTGTCGGTGAGAAGGAACAGGCCGACGGAACCGTTGCCGTTCGTAAGCAGGGTGGAGGCGAGCAGAGCGTCATGTCTATGGAAGACTTTGCTGCCAAGATTAATGCAGAGGTCGCAGAGATGCTGAAAGCCACGGAAATACGTCCGGAACACTGATAAGATATTTATTGTCAACACATAGCAAAGACGTCGCAGGAACTGATTCCGAAATGTTCCTGAGGCGTCTTTTTGGTTTTTCAATATATGTACCGCATATCTATAGTATCTGCATATCAATGATTTAAGGTCTTTTTCATAAGCCGGAATGGTCTGTTTCGCGTGTCGTTATCTGATATCGTGCTTTCGTGAATGATTGTTAGTGCATCTTTTACGTCCCATTTCCTACTTATATGATATGTTTTAAAATTCTCAAATGTAGAGTTTCTTACTTTTCACGTTGCATGATTATGCATTTTCCCATGCTTCATAGGTATTACGGAATGTATGCTGTGTTATGCGAGAGAAATTTTCATATATATGTATTCTGCTATGCTGTTTGTATTGATAAAAACAACTATAATGTTAAAAGAAAACTATTGAAATATTTTGCCGATTGCCTGAAATGTGGTAACTTTGCATTCGCTTATCATAAAATGGTTGAATGAAGAATGACAAAATGAAGAATCAGTACCGCGTGAATGAACAGATTCGCGTCAGGGAAGTACGAGTTGTAGGAGACGGCGGATCGACAGTCATGCCGACACGTCAGGCACTTGATATGGCACATGAACAGGGCGTTGACCTTGTCGAGATATCTCCAAATGCGCAGCCTCCGGTTTGTCGTCTCATCGACTATAGCAAATTCCTTTATCAACAGAAGAAACATGTCAAGGAGATGAAAGCCAAGCAGGTTAAGGTTGAGATTAAGGAAATACGTTTCGGACCTCAGACCGATGAGCATGACTACAACTTCAAGCTGAAACATGCAAGAGAATTCCTGACAGAGGGCAACAAGGTGCGCGCTTATGTGTTCTTCCGTGGTCGCTCAATCTTGTTCAAGGAACAGGGTGAGGTGCTCCTCCTGCGTTTTGCAAATGATCTCGAGGATATAGCAAAGGTAGAACAGCTGCCGAAGCTTGACGGAAAGAAGATGTTTCTTTATATGGCGCCTAAAAAGGCTGGCGTTGCGAAGAAGAGTCAGCAGAAGCTTGACCGTGAGCGTCGTGAGGCTGAGCTCAAGAGCCAGAACGCAGCAAAGGCAAACGAGACCGAAAGTGCCATTCCTGCAAACGGAGGACTTTTCGCCAACGCTAAAATAAGCGACGAGGCTCTGAAAAAGCTTAATATGGACTGAAAAAGAAAGTGCGTAACGCCGGGTATATGCGTTGCCACTATGATTAAATAACAATTTAAAACATAAAAAAATGCCAAAACTGAAGACAAAGGCCAGTGCAAAGAAGAGATTCCGTTTCACTGGTACAGGTAAGATCAAAAGACATCATGCTTACCACAGTCACATCTTGACTAAGAAAACAAAGAAGCAGAAGAGAAACCTTGTTCACCAGACAATGGTGGATGGTAGCAACCTGAAAGCGGTGCGTGATATGCTCTGCCTCCGTTAATTTTAATTAGTCAAACATTTTAAAGGAAACAAAACTATGCCAAGATCAGTAAATCACGTTGCTTCGAAAGCAAGAAGAAAAAGAATTCTTAAACTCACCAGAGGTTACTATGGTGCAAGAAAGAATGTTTGGACGGTTGCTAAAAACACATGGGAGAAGGGTCTCACATACGCATACCGCGATCGTCGTACTAAGAAACGCAATTTCCGTTCTCTGTGGATTCAGCGTATCAACGCTGCCGCACGCCTTGAGAATATGAGCTATTCTACTCTTATGGGTGCACTCCACAAGGCAGGCATCGAGATCAACCGTAAGGTTCTCGCAGACCTGGCTGTAAACAATCCTGAAGCATTCAAGGCTATTGTAGAGAAAGTGAAATAATTTAGGACACAGCAAGTCTTAATATGACATAGAAAGGGAGCCGCAGTTATTTGTTTACTGCAGCTCTCTTTGTTTATATATGTACGCATGAGTATGGATGAAGTATTCTGCGTAGCTCAAATGAAAGAACCTGCAAAAAGTGTGGAATACCGTTATCCGAGTTGTGTCCTGCCCGGATTCTTGTTTTATAATGATACTTCGCTTGCCGTTTATAGTTGTTCTTTCGTGTCACATCTTCTGAAAATCGTTCTTCTGTTTCCCAAACTATAGAATAAGTATCGGAATCAATAACCGTTTGATTGCCGTTTTTTGTTCTCTAAAGGACACGTATATATTCATCTTTAGGCAATATTCTTCCGTATATGAATTAAATATTTTATATTTGCATAAGTAATCATGGATATTATGAAAAAACATACATAATCTATATTTAAGAGCTGTGTTGCCACGCAATGATTGTCATTGTGTCCGGTATTTAATATATTGGTGCTTTTGACTATTATCAGACATATTGTCTGTTTCCATACAATAAGGCTTAAAATAATAAACTAAATTATATATGGCAAATCTATTAGATGAAGTTACAGGGCCTGTTAATGATAATGGCCGTGATGTACATGTTATCGATCGTCAGTTACCTGTCGAAATAGGATTCGGATCCACACTTTTCGAAATCGCGTTGTGGGTGACAATACCTTGTCTCGTATTGTTGTTTGTTTACTTTATGGGCAGTACTCTTGAGAATCCTCTGTTGGTTGCGTTTGTCGGTTGTCTTGTCGGCATATTGCCTGGAGTGATATTCATCTTTATGAAAATCTCTGCCCATAATTATTTCCAGCAGTTGGAGCAGCGCATTCAGGCAGAGGCGTCCAACATAGACAATTATCTTGAACAGCGTGTGCAGATCTTGCAGAATGTGGTCGGTATCGTAGAAAAAGCCATCGATCTTGACAAGGACGTTATGAAAACCGTGGCAGCCATGCGCAGCGGAACTGTAAACGAAAAGAACAGGGAAGAGGTGAGCCGTCAGGTGAACACGGCTTTCGGTCGTCTGTTCCCGCAGGTCGAAGCTTACCCTGAGCTAAAGGCACATAGTGCGATAGCCGATGCCATGCAGCAGAACAGTTATCTGCAGCGCGAGATAACAGCTGCACGTACTGTATATAACAGTCGTGTGACACAGTGGAACACAGACATTTTCCGTTGGCCTACCAAGATGATTGTGGCTGCCCGTCAAGGCTACACAACGCGTATCCCGTTCACAGTTTCTGCGGAGACCCGCGAGATGGCCAGGGGTAAGTTCTTCTAAAACATTCATATGGATAACGACATATATGATCCTCTTACAGAATATCAGAAAGTGTTCCGCGACCGCTTCAAACGTGTCGCGGAACAGACTTTTGATGAATTGGCGAAAGAGGCTGATGTTGATGTCAAGGCCAACCGTATTACTTGTAGTAAGATTTGCAGTAATAATGTGGATCTGTCATTGTTGAACTCACAGATATTCCGGTGGAAAGTCTGGGGAGTTTTGTTGATTATTGCTGCTGTCGCGGGAATCGTGGCCATAATATCTTTTTGGGACGATCTTACCGATTGGGGCAAAGGCCTCTTTGCTCTGATTGTATTTGCTGATGTGGTTTTTCTGTTTAAAAAAGTAAGTCCGCAGTTGAGCGAATTGAAGTCGGAGCGTGAAGATTTGTGTAATGTTATAGACGAGCTTACAAAAGAGGCGTGGAATCAGATGGCTCCGCTTAATCGCTTGTATGATTGGGATATACTGGCACGCATGATAAGCAAGACCGTTCCGCGTCTGGAGTTTGATCCTTATTTCACGGCCCAGCGTCTCGCCGACTTGAAAAAGGTTTACAAGTGGGACGACTCTTTCAATTCTGACCGCTCTGTGATATATGCCAATTCCGGCCTTATCAATGGAAATCCGTTTGTTCTTTGCAGGACAAGGAAGATGATAATGGGTACTAAAATATACACGGGCCGCAAGACAATATATTGGACGACACGTGAGCGCGACTCAGACGGTAAATACCGTACAGTCAGACGTTCAGAGGTGCTTACGGCAAGTGTCGAGGCCGATTATCCGGAATATTATGAGAAGACACGTCTTATATATGGTAATACGGCCGCTCCCGATCTGATATTCAACAGAAAGCATAGCGGACTGGCGGGGAAAGAGCACTCATTGTCGTTTAAATTTAAGAAGTTAATGCTTCATCATAAGGCTCAGAATCTGAGCAAGGCAGATTATGCTATGATGACAAACGAAGAGTTTGAGGTCGCATTCGATACCAGCAACCGTACCAGCAACCAGCAATTCGCTCTTCTTTTCACTCCTCTTGCCCAGGAAAATATGCTCAAGTTGCTCAAGGATGATTATATAGGATATGGTGATGATTTTGACTTCGACAAGCATAAAATGATAAATATCATCACCCCGGAGCATTTGCAGAAGCTTGACTTGGACATGAATCCGCAGCAATACCGAAGTTTCGATTTTGACAAGGCAAAGAAAAACTTTAATTATATAAACACTGTGTATTTCCGGGCGATATATTTCAGCCTGGCTCCTCTGCTTTGTGTTCCTATGTATCAACAGATACGTCCTCGACACGAAATATACGGACGTGAGGCTAAGCAGCATAGTTCGTTCTGGGAACATGAGGCTTTGGCCAATTTCTGGGGACAAAAGCATTTTCAGCATCCACGTTGTGTTACCAAATGTATTCTTAAAACAGAGCAAAGCAATACAGTCAACGACAGTTCTACAATCACTGTTCATGCTTATGGGTACAGTTCAACAAGAAGGCTGACCTATGTTAAAAAATATGGCGGAGATGGGAGATATCACAGTGTTCCTGTGTATTGGGACGAGTATAATCCTGTTACAGGCACAGGACAAATATATATAAAAGAAGATAATGACATGGAGAAAAGCAACATCACGCAACAGGAGCGTGTGGCACGTATAGACAAATTCTTGAATAAATCGGATATGAAGCGATACAGAAGACATATTGCTTCGAAAATATAAGACTGTATTTTTCATAAGCATAAAGCAGTTATGAGTGGCTTGATACGTTACTTTAAAGGTATGATAAGAATAAATGTACGGATGCCCAATATCCGTACATTTATTGTAAGTACAGGATATGTAGTGTTATGGCAGATGTAGGGTGAATCTATACGGTCCGTATGCCTATATCTTTATTTGTTGTCTATATGTTATTCCTCGGCTAAGTAGAAAACATCGGTATTGGATTTGTTTATGAAAAACCATAGGATGGTTGAAAATTTATGACAATATGGATAGTATAAACATTGACAGTAGGAGAGTCGCGTAATGATAAATTGACGTAACCTCTGTAATGAATTGATGTTGCCAAAACCGATGAATCTTCACCACAAGCACTATGTATGCCGGACTTAATGCAGCAGACTTTATTGAGACCAATCAATGTCGAATTTCTGTGAACCGTTTTATGACGTCAGCCTTACATCATTACAGTTTGAATCTGTGTTTCTTACGTGCTTTCTGGGGCGTCACGTTTTCCGGGAAACCGAATGTTCCGGAGCCACCGCGTGCTTTGTTTCTGTATTGTGCCCAGCGGTGTCTGATGCTTTCCACGTAGTTGGCCGTTTCCTGTCCGCGCATATATCCGTATTTTACTACCGGGTCGTTGTAGTATGTCGGATTGCTAAGTTTCAGTACAAATTCAGAAACGTCTCTCCACGAGTGTGGATTCTTGCCATATTTCTTTGCCAGAGCCATGGCGTCGCGTATGTGGAAGAATCCTCCGTTGTAGCTTGCGAGGATGAATGCGTTGCGCTCGTCGCGGTCTCTTATGTCGAGAAATTTGCTGTTGAGAGTCTTGATATATCGTGCCGCTCCGGCTATGTTCTCTTCCGGATCAAACAAGTTTGCTCTCGACAGACCTATCATGTCAGCCGTCGAGGGCATTATCTGCATCAGTCCGCAGGCACCTGCCCAAGAGCGGGCTTGAGGGTCGAATGTCGATTCCTGATAGCATTGCGCTGCAAGCAGTCGCCAGTCCCAGCGTGTGAGAGGGGCATATTTCTGGAACAGATAATCATATTTCGATATTATTCCTGCCGATGCGTTCAGCATGGGTGAATAGACATGGCGCCGTATGCTTTTTGCTGAATAAAGGAAATTTTCCTCTTTTCTTATCTGTGCGAGCAGTTGTGGCTTGTACCAACGGCTCAGAGTGTCCGACAGTTCCTTGTTTGATGCGCTCACAGCCCATGACGTGCTGTCGGTGCCATAGCCACAATAGTTAAGCCCTTTGATTTTTCTTGGCATTTGATATACAATTATGTCGCCTTCGCCATCTTGCAGTCTTCTCACCATTTCGTCCGTGTCACGGCATATCTCCACGCGCAATGATACTCCGATGTTGTGCGCGAATTTCTCGCACATCAGATATTGTGTGCCCATACCTCGTCCACGATAATCGAAATATGTTTCCGGACCACTCATAGTGAGCATTATCATTTCTCCGTTGTTCTGAATGTCGCTCAGGCTGAAGTGATCTTCAACAGTGGCAGTGTCCTCACCTTCGACAGTGCCCCACGGCGTCATTTCCGGTGTCTTTTTGCTGTTATTGCAGCTGCAAACCAGCAATAATGAAAATAATATGTATAAAAATTTCAATTGCATACAAATGTAGCACAAATGTACTACAATTCTTGCGTAATTCCTTGGAAAACGGTATTTTTGTCTATATTTTTTTTAAAATATTTGATATTATGTTACGAATTGCAGTGCAATCAAAAGGTCGTTTGTTCGACGATACGATGAATTTGCTTGCTGAAGCCGACATAAAAGTCAGCAGCAGTAAGCGTACTTTGTTGGTACAATCTGTAAATTTCCCGATAGAAGTATTGTATCTTAGAGATGATGATATTCCACAGAGCGTGGCAAGTGGTGTTGCCGACGTCGGTATAGTGGGCGAGAATGAGTTTCTTGAGAAGGAGGAGAATGCCCAGATCATATCACGTCTGGGTTTCAGTAAGTGCAGATTGTCGCTTGCAATACCTAAAGAATATAAATATAACGGGCTTGAATGGTTCAATGGTCGGCGCATTGCGACGTCCTATCCGAACATTCTGAGCAAATTTCTTAAGAAAAACGGCATCACGGCAGAGATACACGTTATAACCGGCAGTGTAGAGATTTGTCCGGGAATAGGTCTTGCTGATGGCATATTTGATATTGTAAGTTCCGGCAGTACTCTCATAAGCAACAATCTGAGAGAGGTGGAAGTTGTGATGGAGAGCGAGGCTCTGCTTATAGCCAACTGGAAGCTGGATGATGACAAGCACGCAATTCTTAACGAGATGTTGTTCCGTATGGAGGCTGTGCGTTCTGCTACAGACAAGAAATACGTGATGATGAACGCGCCGAAGTGTAGGGTGAAGGATATAACGGCAGTGTTGCCGGGAATAAAAAGCCCTACCATCATACCTTTGGCCGATGAGAATTGGTGTTCAATACATACGGTGCTCGACGAGAAACGCTTTTGGGAGATTATCGGACGTTTGAAAGAATTAGGGGCGCAGGGCATCCTTGTGTCACCCATTGAAAAAATGATATTGTTATGAAAATAGTGAAATATCCTGAGCGTTCAGATTGGCAACGCCTGCTTGAGAGACCTTATATAGACGTCTCCAAGCTGAATGGGACGGTTGCCGACATTCTGGACGATGTACGTAAGAACGGTGATGACGCGGTGAAACGCTACGAAGCCAAGTTTGACGGCGTATCTCTTGCATCATTAGCTGTAACCGAAGAGGAGCTTGATTCTGCCGTAAACGAAGTGAGCGGCGAGCTGAAAAGTGCCATAGAACTGGCTCACTCAAACATTGAGAAGTTCCATATGTCGCAGCGAATGACGGTGCATAAGGTTGAGACCGCACCGGGAGTATGCTGTTGGCAAAAGGGAGTCGCCATACAGAAAATAGGACTGTATATTCCCGGAGGTACAGCTCCGCTGTTCTCAACAGTCCTTATGCTGGCTACACCGGCAAAGATTGCCGGATGTGAGGACATCATTCTGTGTACTCCTCCAAATAAGGAAGGCAAGGTGAATCCTGCAATTCTTGTCGCGGCAAAGGTGGCAGGAGTTAATAGAATATATAAGATAGGTGGAGTGCAGGCCATCGGCGCAATGGCATACGGCACAGAGACAGTGCCTAAGGTGTATAAGATCTTCGGACCGGGAAACCGGTTTGTCATGACCGCCAAGCAGCAGGTAAGTCTGAGCGACGTTGCGATAGACATGCCGGCAGGACCGTCTGAAGTATGTGTCATAGCCGACGACAGCAGTAATGCGGAGTTTGTCGCTGCCGATTTATTGTCTCAGGCAGAGCACGGAACCGATTCGCAGGTGCTTCTTATAAGTACATCCGAATCCATGGCAGAGAAGGTCATTAAGGAGATTGACCGTCAAATGGCACTTCTGCCACGTCGTAACATCGCTGCGCAGGCACTCGAGAACAGTATCTGTATTGTGGCACACGACAGCAGTGAGGCAATGGATATAAGTAACGCATATGCTCCGGAGCACCTTGTCATAGCCACTGAAGACTACGATGAACTTGCAGATAAAGTCGTAAATGCAGGAAGTGTGTTCTTAGGAAGGTACGCGTGTGAGAGCGCAGGCGACTATGCGAGCGGAACAAACCATACTCTTCCTACACACGGATACGCCATGGCTTATAATGGAGTGAACCTTGACAGCTATATACGCAAGATAACATTCCAGCATATAACGCCTGAAGGTGTCAGGTCAATAGGACGTGCCGTGGAGGTGATGGCGGAGAATGAGATGCTCGACGCGCACAAAAACGCGATGACAGTACGGCTCAAAAACATAGATTGAAAGACAACTGAAGATGAAAAAACTTGAAGAACTATTGCGCGACAACATATTGAAGTTGTCACCGTATAGCTGTGCCAGAAATGAGTATAGCGGACATGAGGCCACCGTTCTGCTTGATGCCAACGAGAATCCTTACAATAATCCGTACAACCGTTACCCGGATCCGTTGCAGACAGAACTGAAAAATGTGTTGGCAAAGGTTAAGATTGTGCAGCCGGAACAGATATGTCTGGGCAACGGAAGCGATGAGATCATCGATCTGCTTTTCCGCTGCTTCTGTCGTCCGGGAATAGACAATGTGGTGGCGATTGAACCGACATACGGTATGTATAAGGTCTGTGCCGACATAAACGATGTAGAGTACAGGCCGGTTTTGCTCGATGATGAGTTTCAGATTAAGGCAGAAGCATTGTTGGACGCCTGTGATGACAATACAAAACTGATATGGATCTGTTCGCCGAACAATCCCACAGGCAATCTTATTGACGACAATGAGATAGAGCAGGTTGCCGACAACTTCGACGGCATTGTGGTTGTTGATGAGGCTTATTCCGATTTCGCACGCACGGTGCCTTTCAGACTCAAGCTCGCAAGATACCAGAATATGGTGGTGCTCAACACTATGAGTAAGGCCTGGGGCTGTGCCGGTATAAGGCTTGGAATGGCTTTCGCGCGTAAGGAAATAATAGATGTGTTCAACAAGGTGAAATATCCTTACAATGTAAACACACTGACCCAGAAATATGCTCTCGATATGCTGAAGGACCCATATAAGGTGGAGAAGTGGGTAAACAACATTGTTGTGGAACGCGGCAGGATGATCAATGCATTCCAGATTCTTTCCATGTGTCAGAAAGTATATTCGACAGATGCCAACTTTTTCCTTGCGAAGATGGACGATGCACAGGCCGTTTACGATTATCTCGTGGGAAAGGGAATCATTGTACGCAACCGTACCAATGTCAGACTGTGCAGCAACTGTCTGCGCGTCACTATCGGAACAAGAAACGAGAACAACGAGCTTCTCGCTGCCTTGAGACAATACTGAATCATACAAAAAATCCCGGCACATCATAAAAGATATGCCGGGATTAAAATTATAGATTTGCTTTACAGTACTTAATTATTTTGCTTCCTCTGTATTGTTTTCTGTGTTCTCAGAAGCTTCAGCTGCAGGAGCAGCTTCCTCTTCCTTCTTCTCAACAGGAGCATTCTCTGCAACGACCTTTACAGGCAGCTTAACCTCAACCTCTTTGTGGAAGTGGATGACAGCCTCGTAGTCGCCTACGCTCTTGATGTCGTGCATAGTGATGATCTTGCGGTCGATATCGAAGCCCAACTTCTTCAGTTCTTCAGCAACGATGTTTGTATTTACAGAACCGTAAGTAACGCCTGTTGCGCTGACTTTAGCACTGATAACAAGTGCAACGTCCTTGAGAGCTTCAGCCATCTTCTCTGCCTCAGCCTTGATGGCAGCGAGTTTGTGAGCCTGCTGTTTCAGGTTTTCTGCAAGTACTTTCTTTGCAGACTCAGAAGCGATAACACCTTTTCCTGTAGGGATGAGGTAGTTACGTCCGTATCCGCTCTTTACGTTTACGATATCGTTCTTGTAGCCTAAGCCGATTATATCTTCTTTCAGTATTATCTCCATATTGTCGTTCCTCCTTTTTTATTTCATCAAATCGGTTACATATGGAAGCAAAGCGATCTGGCGTGCACGCTTGATAGCCTGTGCCACACGACGCTGATATTTCAGAGAAGTACCGGTAATGCGACGCGGAAGGATTTTACCCTGCTCGTTCAAGAACTTCTTGAGGAACTCAGGATCCTTGTAGTCGATATACTTAATACCGCTTTTCTTGAAACGGCAATACTTTTTCTTTCTTGTATCCACTGAAGGTGGAGTCAAATAACGAATTTCTGATTCTACTGCTGCCATAAATTAAGCCTCCTCTTTTTTAGCAAATTTGTTACGTCTCTTCTCTGCGTACTGTGCAGCGTACTTGTCGAGTTTGACTGTTATGAAACGAATGACTTTCTCGTCGCGGCGGAAGCCTGTTTCGAGTGTCTTAACGATAGTAGGCTCAGCCTTGAATTCAAGCAGGCAGTAAAAACCTGTTGATTTCTTCTGAATAGCATAAGCCATTTTTTTCAATCCCCAGGTTTCCTCATTCAGGATCTCTGCACCATTGTCGGTGAGAAGCTTCTTGAATTTAGCAACCGCTTCCTTCATCTGATCATCAGACAAAACGGGAGTCAAAATGAAAACGGTTTCGTATTGATTCATATTGAATTAATGATTAAAATGATGTAATTTTGCAAAATGCGGTGCAAAGGTACTTATTTTAATCGATAGAAACAAAGGCAGATATGGCTTATTTGCATATTTAACAATTTTTATCCTTATATTCCGCCTCGGATATATTGAACTTTAATATTTTTGCACCGGAAAATATAGACGTCATGAAATCGTTTCTAACACAATATTTAGGAATACTGCTTGTCTGTTTGGGCGTGTTGGTGATATTTGTCTTGTATGTTTGTGGCGAGACAAACTCAAATCTGGTCAACAGCCTTGCTTCTCTGATGATACTGGCGGGGATAATATTGTATGTTTACAGAATGAAAAAGAACAGCAAATATTAGTCTGTTGTCGTTTTGGCAACTCATAGTGCCGACGCCATTGTCTTACTTATAATAATGTATAGGCGTAGTATGTCTGTTCGGAAGTTTCCTACATTCATAATTATCCGGGCTCTGTAAAAATTCTGCGGTAGATATATCTCAGCAAAAACTGCTGCGTCATGGCCGAATCTGTTACGCTCGCATCGGCTGAAATGAAAGCGATATGATGTACTTTCAAATTGTAAGCAGTTTTTTATTTTACGGTATGAGTTTTCTGTTTTACCCCGAAAAATAAGCGAGTATTTGCTGACAGACTTTCCTTTCGGCGTAAATACGCGAATTATAAGAGGTTTTCATAAGATATTGAATATCAATTATTTATATTTAAATGGTGTTTCCCGGTTCTGTAATAAGCACCATTTTGATATGCAAAAAGGCCCATATTGGGGGCTGAAAAGCACCATATCGCACCCTGAAATGGGCTTAATCGGACTGCGAAATAGGCATTATCAGAAAGCAAAACGAAGTTTTTCGGACTACGTTACGGGGTATATCAAAAGACGATACAGCCCTAAACTTCCCTTATTATATTGTGTTTAACATCCCTTTACACCTCTTTCCCGAATTTATTTTGTCAAAATATTGTCAAGAAAAATTGTAAGTTCGTTGCTTGGGTTTTCGTTAAGTATGTTGCGTATCATACGCGGGAAAAGCGCGGAAAGGCTTTATAGGATGATTCGGAGATGCGTATTTCTTTTGCCGTGATGATTTGTCTGTTTATTCTATGTAGGTCTATTTTTACGTGAATCTCTTGTTGTCACCGTTTGTGTTGTCGTATGCTGTCGGAACGTTTTCCGTCATTCAGTGATAGACAATGGATAAAAGCAATCCACGCATAATTTCTATTGCCCCGCTATTTGTGCTTTTTGTCATTGTGGCTCAGTGCGTTGTGATTGTCATAATGCGTGTAAGAAGGGTAGGGAGAATAAAAAAATCAGGTCTCTTAGATAAGAAACCTGATTTTTATAGCATATTTATTTTATGCGGATTATTTCTCGCCTGTTATGGCAGCAACTCCAGGAAGAACTTTTCCTTCGATTGCCTCAAGCATAGCACCACCACCGGTAGAAACATAGCTTACCTTGTCTGCCAGACCGAACTTGTTGACAGCAGCAACTGAGTCACCACCACCTACGAGAGAGTAAGCGCCGTTCTCCTGTGTAGCCTGTGCTACATATTTTGCGATTTCGCCTGTTCCGTGAGCGAAGTTATCGAACTCGAATACACCTACAGGACCGTTCCACAGAATAGTCTTTGAGCTGAGGATGATCTTCTTCCAGTTCTCGAGGCTCTCTTCAGAAGCGTCCATGCCTTCCCATCCGTCAGGAATGTTGTAGATGTCAACAACCTTGCGCTCTGCATCGTTAGAGAATGCGTTTGCTGCAACAGTTGCAACAGAGAGGCTGAGGTTTACACCCTTCTTCTTTGCTTCCTCGATAACGTTCAGTGCCTCAGGCATGAGGTCGTCCTCATGGAGAGAATCACCGATCTTACCACCCTGTGCCTTGATGAATGTGTAACCCATACCACCACCGATGATGAGGTTATCAACCTTGTCGAGAAGGTTCTTGATTACACCGAGCTTAGAGCTTACCTTAGAACCGCCGATGATGGCTGTGAAAGGATGCTGTGCGTTCTTCAGCACGTTGTCGATGGCTGTTACTTCTTTCTCCATCAGATAACCCAGCATCTTTGAGTCTGCGTCGAAGTAGTCGGCGATGACAGCTGTGGAAGCGTGTTTGCGGTGAGCTGTTCCGAAAGCGTCGTTTACATAAACATCAGCATAAGAAGCCAGCTTCTTTGCGAAGTCTTTCTGACGTTTCTTCATCTCGTCCTTAGCAGCTGCGTAAGCAGGATCTTCCTTGTCGATGCCTACCGGTTTGCCTTCCTCTTCAGGATAGAAGCGGAGGTTCTCGAGCAGAAGAGCCTCGCCCGGTTTCAGAGCTTTAGCCTCTTCGTCGGCGTTTGCGCAGTCAGGAGCGAACTTAACCTCTACGCCAAGTGCCTTGGAAACGTCTTCCTTTATCTGTCCCAGAGACAGTTTCGGGTTTACTTTGCCTTTCGGCTTACCCATGTGGCTCATCATTATCAGTGCACCACCGTCAGCCAGCACTTTCTTGAGTGTAGGGAGCGCACCGCGTATACGTGTGTCATCAGTTACTTTTCCGTTCTCATCTAATGGAACATTGAAGTCCACGCGAACGATTGCCTTCTTTCCGGCAAAATTGAATTGATCGATTTTCATTTATCTTAAATATTTAAGTTGGATATTATTTTCTCTGCACGCAAAATTAATAATAAAAGTTGATATTGCCAATGTTGAAATCCGAAAATTATATGTATTTAACCGCTTTGTGTACATCTTGTAATGCAGTGTGTCGCGATTAGTTTTCATATTCGGTTTTATCCTCTATTCCAGCTAAGGCAAGAGCCTCTTTTCTTTCGATGCATGTACCGCATTTTCCGCAGTGTTTTTCTCCGCCTTTATAGCAGCTCCATGTCTCCGAATAGTCTATTCCGAGTCGTTTCCCGATTCGTGCGATGTCGGCTTTGGTTATGTTTGTGTACGGCGCACAGATGCTGACATTCACGTAGGTGCCGTTTTCGGTGGCTTCGTTCATCGCCTTGATGAATGCTGGACGGCAGTCGGGATATATCGTGTGGTCGCCTCCGTGGTTGGCTATGAGCACTTTCTTCAGTCCGTTGCTTTCGGCAATGCCGGCTGCGATCGACAGCATTATACCGTTGCGGAACGGCACTACGGTCGATTTCATGTTCTCGTCGGCGTAGTGGCCTTCGGGTATGGCGTCGGCTCCTTCGAGCAGACTGCTTGTGAAATACTTGTGCATGAAGTCGAGCTTTATCACGATGTGCTTTATTTTAAGTCGTTCGCAGTGCACCTTCGCCCATGTTATCTCCTTCGCGTTGTGGTTGCTGCCATAGTCGAATGTCACGGCAAGCGCTATTTCTTCCTTCTTGTCGTAGAGCAGTGTGATGCTGTCCATGCCGCCGCTCACAATTATTACAGAATCTTTCATGTTGTTATCCAAATAATATTCTTAATGCCTCTTCAACCTTTCTTACCGGATGAAGATTGATGTTGTATTTCGATTTGTCTATTCTTTGTATGTTGTAACGTGGAATTATGATGTCTGTGAATCCCAGTTTCTCGGCTTCTGCCAGCCGCTGTTCTATACGGTTCACAGGGCGCACCTCGCCACTCAGTCCCACCTCACCGGCCATACACCAGCCTTGTTCTATGGGAGTATCTACATTGCTCGACAGCACTGCCGCTATGATACTCAGGTCCATGGCGAGGTCGGTCACTCTTATTCCGCCGGCGATGTTTATGAAAACGTCTTTCTGCATCAGTTTAAACCCGACACGCTTCTCCAGTACGGCAAGTAGCATGTTGAGCCTGCGCTGGTCGAATCCGGTGGCTGCGCGCTGCGGAGTGCCGTATGCTGCTGACGATACGAGGGCCTGTGTCTCCACCAGAAACGGCCGTGCGCCTTCTATAGTAGAGCTTATCGCTACGCCCGAAAGACCCGAAAGGTCCTGCCCGAGCAGCATTTCCGACGGGTTGTTCACCTCTCGCAGTCCGTCCTGACGCATTTCGTATATGCCCAGTTCAGACGTACTTCCGAATCTGTTTTTTATTGAGCGCAATATGCGGTACATATAGTGTTGGTCGCCTTCGAACTGTATCACGGTGTCAACGATGTGTTCCAGTATCTTAGGTCCGGCCAGAGTTCCCTCTTTGTTGATGTGTCCTATAAGTATTATTGGTATGCCGCTGCTTTTGGATATGCGTAGGAGTGTGGAGGCACATTCCCTTACCTGCGACACGCTTCCCGGTCCGCTGTCAACGGCATCGGTGTGTATCGTCTGAATAGAATCGATGATTATTATCTCCGGTTTGATGTTCTGAATGTGGTCAATTATCTTGTCGAGTGAAGTCTCACATAGAATAATCACATTCTCATCTTTGTTTTCGTTTTTCGGATTCTTGCTCTCCAGACGTCGTGCGCGCATTTTCAGTTGGTGTGCGCTTTCCTCTCCGCTCACATATAAAATCTTATATTGTGGTAGATTGAGTATTGTCTGCAGTGTCAGGGTGCTTTTGCCGATACCCGGTTCTCCGCCCAATAGTATGAGACTTCCGGGCACCAGTCCGCCGCCAAGTACCCTGTTGAGCTCTTTGTCGTTGAGGTCTATTCTTGGATAATCCTCATATGGTATGTCCTTTAGTTTGATAGGCCTCATTTCGGCAGACTGTTTCCCGTCGCCGCCGAATCGTTCTGAAGATATTATAGAGGAGGTCGCAGCGTTTCCCGCGACTTTTATTTCCTTGAAAGTATTCCATTCTCCACAATTGGGACATTTGCCGATCCACTTTGTTGACTCCTGTCCGCAGTTGCTGCATACGTAAGCAATTTTGTCTTTTGCCATAGTATTCAATTTCCTACAAAAGTATAAATTATTTTCATTGTTACAAAATTTATTGTTATTTTTGCCGTATGAAGAGGAACATTCTTTTTATACCGGCAGTGCTTATTGCCGCCGTTTTTTTTTCATGCGGTCGTTCGGCGGAAGAGGTGAAACGGATATCGCGTGAAGAGCAGATGAAACAAGCTAAAGAGGAGAGAATGGCATTGAAGATAGCTGTCATGCCGACACTCGACTGTCTGCCCGCTTTTGTTGCTAAAGAATGCAATCTGTATGACACGACAGCAGTAGATATACGACTGAAGAAGTTCACTGCGCAGATGGACTGCGATACAGCTCTTATAGGCAAGAGCGTGGAAGGAGCGTTCTCCGACTTTGTACGCACGGAGCGTATAAAGAAGCATAACGGTCTGCAACTTCATTATATGTCGGCCACGAATGCCTATTGGAATCTAATAACGAGCCGTAAGGCACGAATAAAGAGGATAAGCCAGCTCGACGACAAGATGGTTGCCATGACACGTTTCTCGGCAACTGATTTGCTTACATCAAAGTTTACGGAAGGCGTGAAGTTTAAATCGCAGGTGTTCCGCATTCAGATAAACGACGTGAACGTGCGTCTTGCAATGCTTCTGAACAACGAGATTGACGCCGTATGGCTTCCAGAACCTCAGGCAACGGAGGCCAGATTGAAGGGCCACAATGTCATAGCCGACAGCCGTGACAAGAAAAAAGTGCTGGGTGTATTGGCATTCAGGGCGGAAGTTATGAACGATTCGCATCGCAAGAAACAGCTGTCTGCCTTCACGAAGGCCTACGATATGGCGTGTGATTCCATAAACAAGAACGGATTGCAGCATTATTCAGCGATACTGAAAAAGCATTACGGAATAGACGATAAGGTGATAAAAGCCTTGCCGAAGATAAAATACAATCATATAAAACAGCCTCGGACAGCTGAAGTAGAGAATATTGTCCGTTGATGATATTTCAGCAGTCATTGTCATAAGTCATAAACAGTTATGCAGAAGTCAATCAAGCATTTGATATTGAGAGAGCACGATTTAGGTAAAGCCTTGCACAATATCCATACAGAGATAAGCAGCGACAGCACATATTCTTTTCTCGAAGGGCAGTATGAAGTCATAGAAAAAGATTATCACTTGATGCGTGACTTTATGCTGCGCGGCTTTAAGGATCCGCAGATAGATGCCGTATATACCAATATACTGCAACGTACCTATCGTTTGTATTGCGCTATGGAACTTGCTGCCATGACGAAAAAAAGACCTTCGCTCATAACGGCGAAGATAAAGTCTGACGGTATTTCTCTGCAGTCGGACGATGTTTACGAGGAGCTCGAACGCTTTGTCCAGGATGTGGCAATGGCATCTCTCAACATTTCCGGGATACAGGAGACTCCAGTAAAAAGCGTTTATGCCCGACATCAGCAATACATGTCGAGACTGTTCGACGCTGTGTTGGTGTCAGAACAATGGAATGACAACTGCGCGGGATCAGTAAGAAAACTTATGTTGTCGCCTACGGTCGATGCCAATGATGTCCTCATGCTGTTGAGTGCGGTTATGTTGTCGGCGATGAATGTTTTCGATCTGAACAAGTGGCTCGTGATGGTCGATGTATATGAAAACGCTTCTGATGACAGAATAAGGCAGCGTGCGCTGGTGGGTTGGGTGTTTGCCATGCCGTCAGACGATATGTCGCTGTTTCCGGAAGTGCAAAAGACCATAACACGTCTTATTGGAAACGATGACGTGTGCCGCGAGCTCTTGGAGATGCAGATGCAGGTGCTGTACTGCAATAATGCCGATGCTGACCATAAGAAGATACAGAACGACATCATCCCTAACCTGATGAAGAACAACAGGTTTGAGATGACAGGATCCGGTATAATTGAGAAAGACGAGGACAGTATGCAGGACATACTCGATCCGGGAGCTGCCGACCGAAACATGGAAGAACTGGAACGGTCGGTCAACAAGATGATAGACATGCAGAAATCAGGTTCGGACATATACTTCGGAGGATTCTCGCAGATGAAGCGTTTCCCGTTCTTCAATCTGCTTAGCAACTGGTTCTGCCCGTTCTATGTGGAGCATCCGCAGATCAGTAACATCAGTGAGAAGATGGGGAGCAGCAAGTTCATACAGAAGATTTTCAAGGAAGGACCGTTCTGCGATTCGGATAAATATTCATTTGTCTTGGGCATGTCTTCGGTCATCGAACGAATGCCTGACAACATAAAAGAGCTGCTCAATAACAGTGATTCGTTGGGATTGCCTGTCGGAATGGAGATAAACACGTCTGATCCGGCTTACATACGCAGAATGTATTTGCAGGATCTTTACCGGTTCTTCCGTCTTAATAATTATAAGAACGACTATGTCAATCCGTTTGCCGGCAGAGGTGGGCAGGCCGGAGGGCTGTTCTTCGCCAACAGGCTGTTGGCAGGTGCGCTTCCTGCAGACTGTGTCGTAGAGCTCGAAAAGTTTTTATACAAACACAAGCAGTACGCTATGGTGTTGTCGCTTGCGGCAGTATGCGCTGCGTCAGACAGTGAGGAGCATCTCGTGGTGGTTGCAATGTCGCACTTCAGACTCGGACACAGCGATGAGGCTGAGAGCCTGTTCGGCAAGATTCTGAGTATGAACGCCGACAACGAGCAGGCCGTTAAGGGTATGGCGCATATTGCCTTCGCGTCGCGTAGATATTCGGATGCGGAGACATACTACGGAAAGCTTGCCGGAATTCATCTCGACAACAAGAACTATATGTTGAATCTGGCTGTTGCGCAACTGTGTAACGGAAAGCTGGAAGAAGGTATGGCAGTCATATTCAGACTTGATTATGAACATCCGGATGACAACAACGTCAGACGTGCTTTGGCATGGGGACAGCTTCTGAAGGGCGATGTGCAGAAAGCTGGAGATATATACGACGCTATCGTTGCAAGCGGACGGTGCATCAGAGCCGATTTCTTGAATTCGGCATACGCCAAGTGGTTCAAGGGCGATGTGAGCACGGCAGTGAATCTGTTGCGCAAGTATGTTTCATATAATAATGAAAAAATGAGCTACGAACAATTCGAATCTGATCTCACAGACGACAAGTCTCTTATGGACGCATACGGCATCACCGAATCGGAAAAGAAGATAATGGCCGATGTTGTGTTCTCTTCTGCCGAATAAATAATTGCGGCATGGAACGTGAGGCGTTGTGTCCGGTTTTGTGCCGCCGGGTATGCCGGACGGTGTGCGTGGCTTTATGACCATGCGGCTGACTGATTACGGCAATCCGGATTGCCCGTTACGCGCTCAGTGCATTTCCTTAACCTCTTGCGGCATGCTGCAAAGATGCACCTTCCACTGTCCGTTTCTCTTTTTCATGATAATGGAGTAGAGTGCCGAATCCTTTATTCTCGGCGGCACTCCGATGCTGTCCATCATGAGAAAATTCTTCACTTTTATTGTCACCTCAGCCGTGGAGTCGTTCTCCATGTTTATGTCCGTGCTCTTGCATGTGGCGTCGTCCTTCTGTGAGTTGAGCAGGTCTATGTCCTCCTGCGATATGTTCGACGCAGCATATCTCAACCATTTCTCCGATTCGGGAGTGCACATCTTTATGGCATCCCCATACACACAGTTGAAATAATATTCGGCAAATTGGCAGGCATTGGTTTCTATTTCCTCATCGTCGCTGTTCCATGAACAGGACGTTACGGTCATAATTACAGGAACAATCAGTAATCCGGCCGATGCGGCGAGTACTCTGTAAATGGCAGATAGTGTTTTTTTCATGAAGTGAGGTGTATGGTTTGCTCTTGCAAATTTAGCCAAATACTTTGGCATATTCATATCTTTTTGATACTTTTGTATAAAAATAAGGGTTCTGATGTTGAAATTCATATCTTTTGGTAGCGGTAGCAGCGGCAATTGCTATTGTCTTTTTACTGAAACAGACGGTTTGATGATTGATGCCGGATTGGGCGTACGGACAATAAAGAAGTATTTTCATGAATACGGTCTGTCGTTCACAATGGTGCATAACATCATCGTTACACACGACCATGCCGACCACATCAAGTCTGTGGGTTCGCTCAGCAGATCGTATGAAATGCCTGTATATGCCACCCAGACTGTGCATCAGGGGATTGTGCGCAACTATTGTGTGAGGAGCAAAATACCTGAAAGCAATAAGCGTATAATTGAAAAGAACGTTCCTTTCAGGGCCGGCGATTTCGACATCACTGCCTTTAATGTGCCTCACGACAGCAGCGACAACGTGGGCTATCAGATAAAATACGGCGACACGGTGTTCAGCATCATGACCGATGCCGGGCACGTGACGGAGGAGATGGCTGACATAATCGGCAAGTCGGATTATCTTGTTTTGGAATCGAACTACGACGAGGACATGCTGCGCGACGGACCTTATCCGGAGTATCTGAAGAAAAGAATAAGAGGCGACTACGGGCATCTCTGCAATAACGACTGCGCGGCAGCACTTGCAACCAATGCTTCCGAACGTCTGCGCCACGTGTGGTTGTGCCATTTGAGTGAGGAGAACAATCATCCGGAGATAGCGCGCAAGACCGTCGAACACGTATTGGAGACAAGTGAGACGTGCCGTAACCGTGATTTTATTCTTGACGTGTTGAAGCGTAAAAGTCCTAACGGCATGTACGAGTTGATATAATATCGTTTTTGTACCTATATTTTCCGTCCGGCAGTTTCTGTGGTTTTGTGAGCAATGTCTGCATTATCATCAGAGACTGCCGGACGGTTGTTTTTCATGGCTTACGTCCTTTTCTGTTTATGATGTGGTGGAGCCTGTCATGGTAGGTGTATTTTAATGTCGTGTGATAACGGCAAACGATAGGCTTTGAGCTGTGTTTTTAGGCTGTTGCAGGGACGGTGTGAAACGGCCGTTATCGGCCCGGAAACTGTATATTTATTCATTTTCGAAGTAAAAAATTTTGACAAAATAAATTTTCAAAATAGATGAATAAGGTGGGTAGAGAGGCATGACCGGAATGTGAGAAAAAGCCCGTTTCGGGGTGTAATGGATTTTACGGAGGAGAGTGAAAAATGACAATGTTTTGCGAAATAGGCTTTTTCGGGTTGCGAAACGGCCTTTATCATGGTGTGATATTGGGCATATCAGAGGCTGATATGGGCCATATTGAGTGCTGAAATGGGCCATATCGCAGCACGGTCAAGAGAATATCGAATTGCAGAAAAATGCAAATGGCTGATTGTCAATGCAATACGCAACCCTCTCAAAACTCGTGAATTTGCGGCCGAAGAGACGGTTGCTCGAAAAAACGGGCGTATTTTCGAGTTACCGTGAATATTTATTCATTTTCCAATACATGATTTTGCATAAATATACACAACCGTTTTTGCCAGTATTGTATAATCGTTATAGGCATTGTTTGTCGTGGTGGAGAATATTCATGCGTAAGTGTTTATTCTTCGGTATCGTGACAGGCGGAAGGCTGTTGTTTTGCTTTAGGGTGGTTTCTTTATGGTTTATGGTAGGTGAAAGACATTTATACAATGAGTCCGGAACGCGGCGCACGGTTGTAATTGCCGTTTTCGCAGACATTCCGGACTCATTATTGTATTGTTATTCTTACGCTTTGCCTGTGCGTGAGAAGTCAGAGTTTCTCTTTCAGATATTTTCCTGTGATGCTCTCTTTACATTCGGCCACCTCCTCAGGTGTTCCGCAGCATACGAGGTTTCCTCCGCGGTTTCCACCTTCAGGACCAAGGTCAATGACATAGTCGGCACATTTTATCAGATCCATGTTGTGTTCTATCACAATCAGACTATGGCCTTTTTCAATGAGCGAATTGAAAGCCTCGAGCAGTTTCTTTATGTCGTGGAAGTGCAGACCGGTGGTAGGCTCGTCGAAGATGAACAGCGTAGGGTCTTGTCTTTCTTGTCCGATGAAGTAAGCAAGTTTCACACGCTGGTTCTCACCTCCGGACAGTGTTGATGAGTTTTGTCCGAGTTTTATATATCCGAGTCCGACCTTTTCCAGCGGACGCAGGCGGTTTACAATCAGGCTCTCGCCGTATTCCTCGAAGAAACTTATGGCTTCAGACACTGTCATGTCGAGCACGTCGCTGATGTTCTTTCCGTGGAATCTCACGTCGAGAACATCCTGTTTAAATCGCTTTCCGTGGCAAGCCTCACACTCAAGCACGATGTCTGCCATGAACTGCATCTCCACATTGATGACTCCCGTGCCCTTACATTCCTCGCATCGTCCGCCTTCGGTGTTGAAGGAGAAGTATTGTGCAGAGAATCCCATCTGCTTGGCGAGAGGCTGTTCGGCGTAAAGCTGTCTGATGGCGTCGTAAGCCTTGAGATAAGTAGCAGGGTTTGAGCGGGTGCTTTTTCCTATCGGGTTCTGGTCGATCATCTCCACATGTTTTATCTCTCTCCAGTCACCTTCGAGCGAAGCATACTCTCCCGGAGCGTCGGCAGTCTCGTTAAGGTGGCGTTTGAGGGCAGGGTAGAGTATTCCTTTCAGCAGAGATGACTTGCCCGAACCGCTCACGCCGGTTATCACTGTGAGTATGTTCATCGGAAATTTTACGTCGATGCCGCGCAGGTTGTTCATTCTCGCACCCTTGATCTCTATTGCCATGTTCCACTTGCGGCGTGTCTTCGGCACGTCAATGGTCTCTACACCCGTAAGATATTTCACCGTATGGCTGCGTGTGTTTTTATCGGCCGTCTGGTCGATGGACTTCACGTCGCCTTCGAAAACAATCTCGCCGCCCAGTCGTCCGGCGTCCGGACCAACGTCTATCAGGTAATCGGCCGCACGTATTATCTCCTCGTCGTGTTCTACTACAATCACTGTGTTGTTGAGAGCCTGGAGCTCTTTCAGCACGTGTATAAGACGTTGAGTGTCGCGGCTGTGCAGTCCGATGCTCGGTTCGTCGAGTATATAGACAGAGCCGACGAGTGAGCTGCCGAGCGATGTTGTAAGGTTTATGCGTTGGCTTTCACCTCCACTGAGCGTGTTCGACGGCCGGTTGAGAGTCAGGTATCCCAGTCCTACGTCGAGGAGGAACTGCAGTCGGTTCTTTATTTCGGTTATCAGACGTTTGGATATTTCCTTTTCGTTGTCGTCGAGTTTTATGTTGTCAAACCATTCCTTCAGGTTTGTTACAGGCATATCCACCAGGTCTGATATGCTCATTCCGCATATTTTGACCCACGACGCTTCTTTTTTCAGTCGCGTTCCGTGACAGTCAGGGCAGATGGTCTTGCCGCGGTAGCGGCTCATCAGCACACGATATTGTATCTTATACTGGTTTTCCTTCACCATCTGGAAGAAAGAGTCTATGCACACCTTTTCGTTTGTAGGCTTCGACTTCTCCGATGGCAGACCGTGCCAAAGCATGTCTTTTTGAGCCCTTGTAAGATTGTAGTAGGGTTCGAATATCGGAAAATTGTCTTTCGTCGCCCTGCGGCAGAACTCGTCTTTCCATATGCTCAGTTTGTCACCGTGCCAGCATTGTACACAGCCGTCGTAAACACTGAGTGTAGAGTTGGGGATGACCAGCTTCTCGTCTATTCCCATAATCTTGCCGAAACCCTCGCATGTGGGACATGCTCCGGCCGGAGAGTTGAACGAGAACATATTGTCGTTGGGGCGTTCAAACTCTATTCCGTCGGCTTCGAACTTCACGGAGAAGTCGTAGCAGATGTTGGATGGCAGGAACAACAGTCGGCAACTGCCGTCGCTCTCGTAGAAAGCGCTTTCGGCAGAATCGGTAAGGCGCGAGATGGATTCCTTCTCACTGCTTACGCTCATGCGGTCGATGAGAAGGAAAATGTCTTTTGGATCGATCTTATCCAATGACTCTTCGTCTTTCAGAAATTCGTCTATTCTTTTGAATTCGCCTTTATACCATACCCTGGAATAGCCCTGCTGGATTTCCATCTCAAGCTGTTTCTTGAGTGTACGGTCCTTTATCACCTTCAGCGGAGCGAGCACAGCGAACTTCGTACCGGCGGAATATTGCAGCGTGCAGTTCACGATGTCCTCCGGCGTATGCACCTTAACTTCGTTTCCACTGTATGGAGAGTAGGTGCGTCCGATGCGTGCGAAGAGCAGTCGTAGGTACTCGTAGATTTCGGTTGACGTGCCGACTGTACTTCTCGGATTGCGTGAGTTCACTTTCTGTTCGATGGCAATGGCCGGCGGCAGACCCTTTATGAAGTCACATTCTGGCTTGCTCATACGGCCGAGATATTGTCTGGCGTATGCTGAAAGCGATTCTACATATCGACGCTGGCCTTCGGCGTATATGGTGTCGAAGGCCAGAGACGATTTGCCGGAGCCTGAAACTCCGGCAATTACAATAAACTTATTGCGTGGTATTTTCAGGCTCACGTTTTTCAGGTTGTTCACCCGTGCGCCTTTAATTTCAATGTATTGATCCATAATCAAGAATTCATTGAAAGAAGGAATTCTTCGTTGTTATGAGTGCGAATCATTCTGTCGTGTATCGAATTCATAGCCTCGATCGGGTTCATGTCTGAAATATATTTTCTCAGAATCCACATACGGTCGAGCGTTGTCTTGTCCTGAAGCAGATCATCACGGCGTGTGCTTGATGCCACAAGATTGACAGCCGGGAATATTCTCTTGTTGGAGAGGCTGCGGTCGAGCTGAAGCTCCATGTTACCTGTTCCCTTGAACTCCTCGAATATCACCTCATCCATCTTCGAGCCGGTGTCGATGAGTGCTGTGGCGATGATTGTCAGTGAGCCGCCGCCCTCAATGTTACGGGCTGCACCGAAGAATCTCTTAGGCTTCTGCAGCGCATTTGCGTCCACACCACCGGTGAGCACTTTGCCTGAAGCAGGTGCTACGGTGTTGTAGGCACGTGCGAGTCGGGTTATGGAATCGAGGAAAATCACGACGTCGTGACCACATTCTACCATTCTCTTTGCCTTTTCGAGCACTATGCCGGCAATCTTCACGTGGCGCTCGGCAGGCTCGTCGAATGTTGAGGCTATTACTTCCGCGTTTACGGTACGTGCCATATCGGTAACCTCCTCAGGGCGCTCGTCGATGAGTAGCATCATGAGATAAGCCTCAGGATGGTTGGCGGCTATGGCGTTTGCTATGTCTTTCATAAGAATTGTCTTACCTGTCTTAGGCTGTGCGACGATGAGTGCGCGCTGACCTTTACCGATAGGCGAGAACAGATCTACAATTCTTGTGCTGAGGTTTGTCGTGGCTCTGTCACCGCAAAGAGTGAACTTCTCGTCCGGGAAAAGCGGAGTGAGGTGTTCGAAAGCTATTCTGTCGCGGATCTCAGACGGATCGCGGCCGTTTATCTTGTCTATGCTTGTAAGCGGGAAATACTTTTCTCCGTCGTGTGGCGGACGCACATGACACTGTATGACGTCGCCGGTCTTCAGTCCGTAGCGCTTTATCTGCTGCACCGAAACGTAAACATCGTCTGGCGAAGAAAGATAATTGTAGTCGCTTGAACGCAGGAATCCGTATCCATCGGGCATGACCTCCAGCACTCCGTTTGCGCTTATTATGTCAGAGAAGTCATACTTGGCGCTCTCTGCTACAGGTGCTTGCGGATAGGTAGGCTGCGACTGAGGCATCATGTTTGTGGGGTTGTCGAATATGTCGTAAGTCGGAACCACGCCCTGATCCTCGATAGGCAGGTCAACGACGGGTATGAATTCGGTTCCGTCTCCCGGGTCACCTTCCCACACACCGTTTGCCAAAGCCTCACGCTTCTCGTTGGCGTCTTCGTTGTGTGCGTTTATTTTTGCCTGGAGCTGTGCAATGAGATCCTTGTCCGCATTGTCGTCGTTTTCGTTTGATGACGATGCAAATGCTTCCTCAGGAATGATGTTGTCCATTGGCATCTCAGGTTCCGGTTCACTTGTTGTTTCGGGTAGTTTTTCGCCGGCATCGCTTGTCTCAGGTATGTTCGTGTCGGTGTTGTCCACTGGCTCAGGCATTGTGGCCGGCTCAGATTCTACAGGTGCTTCAATTTCTTTCTTTGTTCTTCTTACGCGGCGTTTTACAGTAACCGGTTCTTCCGGTTCTGGTGTTTCTGCGTTGTCAGTCATTTCCTGTTGTGGAGTGGTGTCTTTGAACAGCGACTGTTGCTCTATTGTTGCCTTGTTTTTCTTAAGATCGAAGTTTTCGCCTTCCTTTCCGTTTACCGAGTAAACTCTGTCAGTGTCTTTCTTTAATATTCTTGTTCTGCGCCTTTTTGTACCAAGCGGATTCTTGTTGCCTTCAACTTCAGCTTGTTTGTCAAGGATGGCGTAGATTATATCTTCTTGTGTTTTACTATTGTTGACATCTATGTCTGCTGATTTTGCAATCTCCTCAAGTTCAGACATACTTTTAGATGATAATTCGTCTTTGCTATACATTGGATTATAAGAAAATTGATGTAAAGATAATGTTTCACGAATGGAAACATGTGTCGTACTAAAATTATAACGCAAAGGTAGTAAAAATATTTGTAGTATGGCTAAACAGCGTGTTATATTTATTGCGATTAACACTTGTTAACCGTAATAGATGGTTGAATGTCAGCATATTGTAAGATGTCTGTTTTTATTTCCGGTGAATCAGACAGTTTCTCGTCGATAACAGAACCTGGATTTAGTGTCCGGAAATAGGATTGTAAGATTTTTTCAGATTTATTATAGCTGATTTATCGGAAAAAATTAGTAATCTTGCAGATAAAGGAACGTTATAACGTGTTTTCCTTTAAATAATCAACAGTATAACGTATAACAAAAATATATATCGTAAATAAATATTCATGTATGATGACATTATTAGAAGCAATAGACGCACGCCACAGCGTCCGTCACTATATAAGTAAACCGCTGTCGCAAGACATAATTGATGCCATACAGGCCAAAATTGATGCTTGTAACCGTGAAGGAAATCTACACATACAGCTTGTTCTTAACGAGATAAAGGGATTCAGCGGCATGATGGCCTATGGTTCTTTCTCTGGTGTAGAAAATTATATTGTCATGGCAGGGCATCGTTCGGATGATCTGGACGAGCGCATCGGATATTTCGGAGAACAGATTGTGCTGCTCGCTCAGCAACTCGGTCTCGGTACTTGTTGGGCCGGATTGTCATACAGAAAGGTGAAGGGAACGTACACCCTGGCACCTGATGAGAAGCTTGCGTGTATGATTTCGTTGGGTTATCCTGACGATGCCGGGAGGAAACATAAGCGCAAAAGTGTCGCGGATGTAAGTAACGTTAGCAGTGCTACGCCTTTATGGTTTGAGCGTGGTGTGCAGGCTGCCTTGAAGGCACCAACTGCTGTCAATCAGCAAAAGTTTTATTTTGAGTATGTAGGAGAGCAAGATGGGGTCCATCTTGTACGTGCCAAGCGACTCTTCTCTGTTGTAGGCTATACCAAAATGGATTTGGGAATAGTCAAGTTGCATTTTGAGATAGGTGCCGGAAAGGAAAATTTCAAATGGGTTTGATGTAATTTTATTTATTATAAAGGTATGAAGAAAGTATTATATTCGCTGATTGCAATGATTGCTCTGGCGTCATGCACGACACAACCGGAAAAAACTGTTGACGGGAAAAACGATTATGACGTGATGGAAAAGGTTATAATGTCACGACGCAGTGTGCGTCATTATACCGACAGCCTTATAAACCGTGACACGCTAAATGAGATTCTGAAGTGTGGAATCAATGCTCCTAACGGTAAGAACCGTCAGTCTTATGAGATACGTGTCGTTGATAATCCAAAGCTGTTGTCTGAAATCACTGAGGCAATAGTAAAGGATGATCCGTCGAGCGTTCCTATCAATGGTGCGAAAAACGTATTTGTCGGTGCCACGTGTGTTATTTTCATAGCCAACGATACCACCTATGACATGTCGCAGATTGACTGCGGACTGTTGGGCGAGAACATCGTCCTGTCTGCATGGGCAAAGGGAATAGGTTCGTGCTGCATGGGTCATCCCATCCGGCTGATGAAGGAAAGCAAGTCGTGTGCTCCATACATTGAAAAACTCGGATTCAGCAAGAACTATAATCTTCTGTACTGCATCGCGATGGGATATCCTGATGAGACTCCTGCCGCAAAGCCGAGACGGACGGATATGATACGCTTCGTGGAATAAACACGGATGGTTTACTGATAACGAAACGGATTTGTTTTTTATATACAAAAGTGTATGGCGGGCTTTCAAATGTGGGCTCGCCATATATTTTTTCAAACTGTCAAGAATATGATTTCATATCGTTATCTGTATTATGAAATTGTTTTATTCAGCTGTTTGTCTGCATTATATATTTTCATCATCGATGTTATAGCGTTTCCATTTGGTTTGGTGTTACGATGATGTAGCGAAAAACAGAAGATGATAATAAAAATAGACAGGCTCTTGTGATGTGCATTTTAAATTAAAGAGCAAATAAAAGTGATGATTAATCAGGTTGTTTTTGATGGTAGTCCGAATTTAGTATGGAATGGTTTTGCCCATAGGCTAACGTAGAATGCCCGTAAATTTCCTTACAGCCTGAGGCGATATAAACCATGACGGCACAAGACTCGCATACTGATAAATTTACATTGCGATAACGGATAAATCATCGTCGTAAAAGAGAATCTGATTTACTGTTCATCCGATTCGGTCTTCCCATGGTCTTTATTATGCCCAATATCAACATTTTTAAAGAAAACGCAAGCGGCGAACTTACGATTTTTCTTGATCTTATTTTGACAAAATATTTTCTCGAAATAGATGTGAGGAAATGTTAAATCGGACGTATCTGAGGCCGTTTCTTGGCATACAGGTCTTTCATATACCCTATGGCGTAGTCCGAAATAAATCGAATGACGTTCTGATATTGCCCGTTTCATCATACGATTAAGCCCATATCAAGGTATGATATGGTGCATTTCAATCCCTAATATGGGCCATATCGTATGCCGGAATGGTGCTTTTCGCAAAGCGATAAAATATCTTTTGAATATAAGTTCTTGATATTCAATATTTTATAAAATACTCTCATAATTCGCGTATTTTCGCTCGAGGGAGAGTCTGTCTTCAAATACTCGCTTATTTTTTAGGGTAGAATAAGAAACCAAGACCGAAAAATCAAAATCTGCTTACGATTTGAAAGTGGGCATATAACATTCTTTTTCGCTTAAGGAAACAATGCTTGTTCTGGAGTTAAGCCACTGTATTTTATTTAAAAACTATTCTCCGCAGAATTTATGTCAGACTCGTTGTCTGGTATCTTTTTTCAATATGTCTTATTGGAACATTGTTTCGTATTAATCGAAGTCCTGATGCCGTAAACAAAAAAAGCTACGGAAATCAAAAATTCCGTAGCCTTTTGTTTTTTTCTTACCAGATTGTCACAGACTCTACATCGTGACAATGTCTGATATTTATAGGATTATAAGGTGAACAGAATTATTCGCCTTTTTCCATTTTAGCTTTCAGTTCAGCCAGAGCGTCGAGGTCACCAAGAGTTGTGCTTGCAGCAATGTTGTTGATAGTCGGAGTAGATTCCTTCTTTGAGTGCTTGCGTGCCGGCTTTGTCTCTTCTTTAGCCTGCTCGAATGTGCGGCTGTGAGAAAGGATGATACGTTTTGTATCCTTAACGAACTCGATAACCTTGAACGGCAGTTCCTCACCGAGCTGTGCCTGTGTACCGTCTTCCTTAACGAGGTGTTTCGGTGTTGCGAAACCTTCACCACCTTCGTCGAGAGTGATGACAGCGCCTTTGTCCATCATTTCGGTAATCTTACCGTTGTGGATAGAACCCGGAGTGTAGATTGTCTCGTATGTATCCCAAGGATTCTCTTCGAGCTGCTTGTGACCGAGGCTCAGACGACGGTTCTCCTTGTCTATTTCGAGAACTACAACGTCGATGTCTGCACCAACCTGTGTGAACTCTGACGGATGCTTAACCTTCTTTGTCCAAGAGAGGTCGCTGATGTGAATCAGACCGTCAACACCTTCCTCGAGTTCAACGAAGATACCGAAGTTAGTGAAGTTGCGTACTTTAGCTGTGTGCTTGCTGCCAACAGGATATTTAACTTCGATTGTCTCCCATGGATCTTCCTTGAGCTGTTTGATACCAAGAGACATCTTGCGCTCGTCTCTGTCGAGAGTCAGGATGACAGCCTCTACCTCGTCGCCCACGTGCAGGAATTCCTGTGCGCTGCGCAGGTGCTGGCTCCAGCTCATCTCAGAAACGTGAATCAGACCTTCAACGCCAGGAGCAATCTCTACGAATGCGCCGTAGTCTGCTATAACGACAACCTTACCCTTAACATGATCGCCTACTTTCAGGTTCGGGTCGAGAGCATCCCATGGATGCGGAGTGAGCTGTTTCAGACCGAGGGCGATACGTTTCTTCTCATCATCGAAGTCGAGAATAACAACGTTGATCTTCTGGTCGAGCGAAACAACCTCGTGCGGATCGCTTACGCGGCCCCAAGAAAGGTCTGTGATGTGGATGAGTCCGTCAACACCGCCAAGGTCAACGAATACACCGTAAGAGGTGATGTTCTTGACTGTACCTTCGAGAATCTGACCTTTCTCGAGCTTGCTGATGATTTCTTTCTTCTGTGCTTCCAACTCGGCTTCGATGAGAGCCTTGTGAGAAACAACTACGTTGCGGAACTCCTGGTTGATCTTTACAACCTTGAATTCCATGGTCTTGCCTACGAATACATCGTAGTCGCGTATAGGGTGAACGTCAATCTGGCTACCCGGCAGGAAGGCCTCGATGCCGAACACATCAACAATCATACCACCCTTAGTGCGGCACTTGATGTAACCCTGGATAACTTCCTCGTTGTCGAGGGCTGCGTTGATGCGCTCCCAGCTCTTGCTCAGGCGTGCCTTCTTGTGTGAGAGAATCAGCTGGCCTCTCTTGTCCTCCTGGTTTTCAACATAAACCTCTACGGTGTCGCCAACCTTAAGGTCTGGATTGTAGCGGAATTCTGAAGCTGGGATGATACCGTCGCTCTTGTAACCGATGTTGACAACAACTTCTTTCTTGTCAATAGAGATTACTTTTCCTTCTACGACCTGCTGTTCTGACACTTTGTTCAGTGTCTCGTCATAGGCTTTCTCAAGCTCTGCTTTGTTGACGTTTACACTGCCGCCATTCTCAAACTCGTCCCAATTGAAGTCTGCCAATGGCTGTACGTTCTTTAAATCTGACATAAAATTAATAATAAGTGTTTTAAATTAATAAAGTTAGACTTTATGTGAATAATTAAAAAATCGTGCAAATTTACTAATTTATAATGAGATACACATTGTGAGAGAACGGAAACCTGCTACATTTTTTTGTTTTTTAACACAACGCTTTTCTTATGATTCTATGCTTTCAGGTGAGGAAACGACGTTAAATATTATATTTTGTTATAAAAATGGTTAATTTATTTTGCAGAATAATTCAAAAAGGATGAGTTTTTTGTAAATTTATATCATAAACGTCGGATGATGAGTATGCATTGTTAATTCAATGTAGAAAAGAATGTGGTTAATAGACACGAAAACACGTGAAAATGTTTTTTACAACTTTGTTTTTGATAAAAACAGATTGTGGAGAGTGTCCGGGAACAGAGTCGATTACTAATTGTCTTGAATATGATTTTGTAAAATGAAGAAATATAAGATTATCGAACTATGGGATTGGTTGTCAACGGCTGTGTACCTTTATTTTATAATTATGTTGGTTGCAGACCTTATGGATTCCGTGCTATGTTGTTGGTTGCTTTTCATTGCTTTATTTATTGAAGGAGCAGGCGGACTGGTGATAAAGTTCAGATACGGTCTGAAGTGGATGAGTTGGTTTGTTTTTGAATCGGTTTTCTCACTTCTGTTTTCGGCTGTATGTTTGTATTCATTGTGTCTGTGAGGCAATTTCTTCAGACTTCTCGGCTGAAAGCTTGGTTATTTTTAATATGAATTAATGTTGTTGGATGTGTTTGTCTTATTATTATTTTCAAATATGTCTAACTTAAGTACTTTTTGATAATCTTCTCTATATTAGATAATGTAGGTTTCCACTTAACGTAATGGAATGTTTAGGAAATAAAAAATATTTTCTATTTTTGTAATATAAAACAAAATCTTCGGTAGGATGGATAGCGTTCACGAAACATTTTTTGAAGAGGTAAAGAGTGGAAACTATGATACAGTGTTGCCATGCAACGAGATCGCGGTATTTGGGATAGACACAGACAAGTGCAAGGAATATAAGGTGGCACCAATGTCGTGAGACACGTTTTGCATTATTATTGTTACGGATGGAACGGCAAAGCTTTCAGTAAACTATAGTGTGGAGGAGCTGCGCAAGAACTCTATGGCGTTCTTAATGCCAAATATGGTAATGTCGCTCAGCAATGCCGACAAAGGTTTCAAGATGAAAGGTGTGTGCTTTACGCCTGCATATTTTGATGATCTTTCATCTTATGCGCCGGTGTATAATCAGATGAACGCGTTCCTGAGTGAGAATGTCATGCCCATACAGAGCCTGAGTGAAAACGAAATGGAATGTATGGAAGCCATGCTGAATCTTTATAAGGATATAAATATCGGACAACTTCATTACAACGGATTGCTGCAACATCTGTCCAATCTTCTGCTGTTACGCTTTGCCGAGATACTGCGTTCGGGCTGTATGTCGGATACTTCGAAGGTGTCACACTCTGTGGAGATTTACCGTGAATTCAGAAAACTCCTTATAAATAATTATCTGAAAGAGCACTACATCCAGTTCTATTCCTCTCAGTTAAGCGTTTCGCCTACTTATCTTTCACGCATCGTACGCAAGATTTCCGGCCGTACGGTGAATGAGCATATTGCCCATATGCTTATAACTGAGGCCAGGCGACTGCTCGACTGCACCGATATGACAGTGAAACAGATATCATACAGACTTGGATTCTCGGATCAGGCGGCATTCGGAAAGTTCTTTAGAAACCAGTTCGGAACGTCACCGACAGCTTATAGAAGTTGTGAAAATAATTAACATATATCCGGATTTTAGACTTACCTGAAGCAACATTTGTCTTGTGCTTCATGTATATAAATAACTCGAAAAAAGCAATTCTGATTCGCACTTTGTGCCGTTTTGTTTCGTAATTAACAAAGATAGGGCGGATATGGCATAGTCTTAATCAAAGTTAAATTCGTAATTTTGCAGTCCAATAAAGCGACACTAAGTATGAGATTACGGAGATTAGCCGTGTTATTATTACTTTCCGGCGCTGGTTTTACGGCATGCCGGATGTCCGCTCAGGAACCGTTGAGGATGACAATTGACGAATTGTTTAGAAGAGTGGAACAAGCGAATGTAGATGTAAAAGCGGCAAAAAAAGATGTAAACATTTCCAGAGAACAAGAAAAAACAGCAAAGGCAAAGCGGTTGCCTGACGTTAATATGGAAGCAGGAGTTAATTATTTAGGTGATGCGACTGTATTAGAACGCGATTTCTCAAAACCGAAACGCTCACCGATGCCACATTTGGGCAATGCACTTTCTATTTCGGTGTATCAACCGTTATATGCCGGCGGGGAAATAAGAGCAGGAATACGCAAGACGAGGTTTCAGACACAGATTGCCTCAACTGATTTAAAGATTGTTACGGATGACATTAAAATCGAAGTGCTTGATTGCTATCTCAACCTGTTGAAGAACCGCAACCTGTTGAATGTTTATGAAGAGAACATCAAGCTGACAAAGCAACTTATTTCAGAAATGAAGGCTCGTTCGGAACAGGGACTTGCGCTCTCCAACGACGTCACACGTTATGAACTGAATCTGTCGAACCTGACATACGACAGAAACACCATCGCCGACGCTGTGGAACACCTTAATTACAGTTTGCTGGTTTATCTCGGACTTGACGATGGCACTACGGTTGAGCCATATCTCGATTCAAACAACATGAACATGTCCGACCCCGGACTTACCCAGTGGAAACTTGAGGCAGAGATGTCTCCAAAGCTGAAACGTTCCGACCTGGCGTATTCTCAGGCAAAGAATGAGGAACTGATTGTACGTAGTAAGATGTTGCCGGCCATCGGGCTTACGGCTGGAAACACCCTTGAGGGTCCTATAACCAACTGCATGCCGGTGATGGACAACAACCTCAATACGTGGTGGGTCGGAGTTAAACTGTCGATGAACCTGTCGGCACTTTATAAAAATAAAAATTCGCTGAGGGCTGCAAAAATAGAAACGGCAAAGCAGATTGACAACCGTCAGGCGCAAAAAGAAGAGATCGAACGCAAGGTTGATCAGATGTATAAATACTATGCCGAAGCATGCGAACAGGTTGAAACACAGAAAAAGAACGTCGAGTTGGCAAACGAGAACTACAGAATCGTGTCGCAGAGATACTCTGCTGACCTGTCGTTGCTGACCGATATGCTCGATGCGTCAAATGCAAAGCTCGATGCAGAAGTAAGACTTGTGAACGCACGTGTGAACGTAGTGTTCTATTATTATCAACTAAAGTATATTTCAGGAAACATTTAATATGAACCGTAAGACGAGAAGAATGATTCAGAACGTTGTCGTTCTGGTAATTTTAGCAATAGGTATATGGTGGATCAGTGTGCAATTCATCAAGTTCAATATCTCTACATACACAGACAATGCTCAGGTAAGAAGACACATCGTACCGGTAACCGCACGTGTACAGGGTTACATCAAGGAGGTACGATTCGATGAATATTCTTATGTACACAAAGGCGATACACTGGTTATAATAGAGGATAAAGAATATCAGCTGAAGCTGGCTGAGGCCGAAGCAGAACTGCAAAACGCAGAGTCGGGAAAGACTGTCCTGAGCTCGGCTATCAATACAACGGAAAACAATATCGGTGTAAACGAGGCCTCAATATTGGGAACCAAAGCCGAACTGGAGAATGCAGAACGCGACATGAAACGCTATGCCGCACTGCTTAAGACCAAGGCGGTGACACCGAAACAATATGATGATGCCAAGACACATTATGAAAGAACAAAGGCTGAATATGACATGCTTTGCAGACAGAAGCGTTCTACATCGCTCACAAAGGCAGAACAGACAAAGCAGTTGGGTCAGCAGGACGCTAACATAAAACTGGCAAAGGTTCACAAGGATTATGCGGCACTTAACGTGTCTTATACTGTTATAACCGCACCTACCGACGGATATACATCTAAAAAGACATTGCAGGAAGGACAGCTTGTGCAGCCGGGACAGCAGCTCCTCTCGATAGTTGACGAAGATGATGTGTGGATTGTTGCAAACTATAAGGAGACACAGACTGCCAACATGAAGATAGGCGACCGCGTAAGAATAACCGTCGATGCCATTCCCGGCATTGAATATACGGGTGCCATCGAGGCAATATCAAACGCGACAGGCGCACAGTATTCCATTGTTCCGCAAGACAACGCGACCGGTAACTTTGTGAAAGTGGAGCAAAGAATACCTGTCAAGATACGCCTTACAAAAGACAATCCAAAAGCAAACATACGACGTCTGCGCGCCGGACTGAACGTTGAATGTGAAATGATGGATTAACAGGGATGGTCAAAATTCACAATACAACAAACACTGTAATACGAACGAGGCAGCTCCTTATGTATAAGGACTGGGTGCCGCCGCGTGTCCGCTTCTGGCTGTATATGTTCTTCGGCTTTCTTTATCAGTATGTCGGAAGCATCAACTCGTCATACTCAAACCAGATTGTCAGCGAGATTGCGCTGCTGAATGAAGACATCCAGATGGCCAACTACTGCACCCTTGGCGGAATAACGGTGTGCTTCCCTGTCATGTACAGGCTGAAGTTCTACATGTACACCCGACAGCTGTTCTTCGTGGCGGGCATAGGTCTGATTATATGCAACGCTATAACGATGTCGGCCCAGGAGCCTTGGATAATCTGGGGAGTCAGTTTCATAGCCGGATTCTTCAAGATGCTCGGAATGTTCGGCTGCACCAGCGTGTTCCGTCTCTGCGTCACGCCGTCGCGCAATTACGCAGTATTCTTCCCCGTGGTATATATAATGGTGTGTGGAGGAACATATCTTTCAGGTCTCACCACATCATATCTTACCTACTACGGCAACTGGCGGTTGATGAACATGTTTGTCATCGCGCTGCTGATGATTCATTGCGGAATAGTATATTTCATGATGAAGCCTGACCACCGTCCCGGTCCGTTCCTCTCGCTTAAAGGTGTCGATTTCATAGGTCTGTTCCTCTGGAGCTGTTTTCTCATCTCCGGAATATGGCTGTTCACCTATGGCGAGCATTACGACTGGTGGTGCAGCCGTACCATCTGGAGGGCAACGGGCATAACACTGGCATTGTTCGTGGCGGCATTATGCCGTTCGAGGTTCCACGATAAGCCATACCTGCCGTTGTCGATTTTCAAGTTCAGATCGGTACAGCATCTCATGGTTATTCTGCTCGGAGTGGGAATCCTACAGGCTGCGCCCAAGTTGTTGCAGTCTATCTATCTCACGTCCGTACTGAAATACGACTCGCTGAACACTATATCGCTCAACTGGCCGATTCTCTACGGAGTTGTGGTGGGCTCGCTTCTTGCCTTTGCTGCTTTTGTGAAATGGCACTGGGGCTTCAAGAAATACTTCATGGTGACGCTGTTCCTGCTTACATTTTATGAAGTGGCGATGTATTTTCTGATAGACGGCGACACCAACCGCGAGGCGTTCTTCATTCCGCTGTTCGCATTAGGCGTTTCCGAAGTGATGATCGGTTCGGCCTCAAACGTGTATCTGTCGCAGTCGCTTCCGTTCTCGCATTTCTTCTACGGGCTCAGTTCCATAGGATACATCCGTTGCGGTATAGGTACAGCACTTGGCTCGGCCGCGGTACAGCGTATGTATAACTGGGCTATATCGAAGAACAGCATCAACGCGGGCGAAAACCTTGACGGCACCGTTCTGCCGTTTGACTTGCCGTCGTGGAGCGACACACTGTCGGTGGTATCCAAACAGGCTGTAATGATTTCGATAAAAGAATGTTATGGTTATCTTACAGCTATCGGAATAGTCATGATGCTTCTTATAATCATCCACCACTACCGTATGCCGGTTAAGCGTTTGCTGCCGCGTATGTCTGCCATACGTATATGGATGAACAAGGAGAACACAGACGATCCGAAGGATTCTGTCATACCGAATACCGACGATGATGAAGACTGAATAGGATCAAAATACATAAAGTAATAATAGCAGTGAGAGGGATTAAAGAATGGGTTTAAACATTCATAATCTCACTGTTCTTATTTTTTTATTATATCCTTTGATTTTGTTTGAATATGCAGATGTTTGTCTGTGACTTGTTGGTTTCTATAATAATCTGCGCATATAAAAGTAATACCGGCATATTGAATAGCTTTTCGTGATGGCAGATAACCGTAGAAATGTTGATGTCTTGCATATCAGTGTTGTGTTTACTCTATACACGTCTGAATATCGCAGGCTTTAATAATCCGGCTGTTTTCTTTGCTTATGAAATAATGCGTGTCCTGCATCATTCTCCTGTTATTGTTTTAACGGTGGAGTTGATGACTTGAAATAATGCTTCGATTTAAACATTTCTTAACATCGATTTAACGCGATGGGATGTAGCATGTGTGTGTTTGCCGTAAATATCACGATTTTCAGGCGGTTTTATTAATTGGCTGATATTCAGTCCGTTGCGAATTTGTATGCGCCATTGCGTTTTATTCGTGCTTGTGAAATGGGCTCTATCAGGCTGCGAAATGGGCTCTTTTAGGGCATGAAACGTACGATATTGAGGTATGATATGGCCTTAGTTGTGATGTAATAAAGGCCTTTTTGTTTGCCGGAAAAAGTTTTGAGGATGAATGACGGGTCGTTTTTCGTCAGATAAAGCCTTAATTGTGGTGTTCCCGTTTGTAGAATGAGGCGTCGCGACGGACTTTTTGTGTCATTGTTTTAACATATAGTTAAGGCCATATCGTGTGTGTTTTGTTAATATATGTGAATACGAATATCCTTTTAGAAGATGGTTTTATGGAGTATGTCGGAGTGTCTCCGTACCGCACAAAAAGAAGGAGAGGATGACGTGGAAGTCGTCGATTGATGAGTGGCTGTATGCCTGTAGAAGTATGGACATAAAAAAATCAGAATATGCCCGACCGTTATTCTTTAGTCGTGACGGCATATTCTGATTATGCTTTCTTTGTTATCTGCGTCGGCGGTTCCTGCCTCCTTGTGTGCGTGGCGGCCTCTGTTCACGCTCGGCGTGGTCTTTGGGCTGTCGCCATGCGGGCTGGTAGGGTGGACGTCCGCCGTATAGCTGTCTGATGAGGTCGGGCCGTCCGATGCGTCGCAGTTCGTTCTCTATGTTGCGCCGCTCCTCAGGTTTGTACCAGAAGAAGAACATGCGTTGCGCCTGTTTCTCGCGCGGTGTCTTGGCACTGAACACAGGTTCGAGCGTGTAAGGATCGTAGCCGGTGTACCATGCCTCGGTGCTGACGGTCATTGGGGTGGGGGTGAAGTCCTGTACCTGCTCCAGGTGGAAGTCAAGGCGTTTGGTTATCACGGCGAGTTCGGCCATATCCTCTTCGTGGCATCCCGGGTGGCTGCTTATGAAGTAAGGTATGATCTGTTGGTTGAGACCCTTCTCCCGGTTTATGCGGTCGAATATCTGTTTGAACCTCTCGAACAGGGCAAATGGCGGTTTGCGCATGTGTTGCAGTACGTGGTCGCACCGGCGCTACCTTCAGTCTTCCGCTCACGTGGTTGCATATCAGTTCGCGCGTATATTGGCGTGCGGCCTGGTTGGTCTTCTCGTCCTTGCTCTCGTGCAGCAGCAGGTCGTAGCGCACTCCGCTGCCTATGAAGCTCTTCTTTATCTGTGGCAGGGCGTCAACGGCATGATAAATGTCGAGCAGCGGCGTGTGGTCGGTGTTGAGGTTGGGGCATATCTGCGGATGGATGCAAGACGGACGCTTGCACTTCTCGCACGCCTTGTGGTTGCGGCCGTGCATGCCGTACATGTTGGCCGACGGTCCGCCGAGGTCTGACAGATAGCCTTTGAAGCCAGGCATCTCGCATACCTGCCTCACCTCTTTCATGATGCTTGCCTTGCTTCGGCACACAATGAATTTGCCCTGATGGGCACTTATGGTGCAGAAGGCGCATCCTCCGAAGCATCCGCGGTGGATGTTGACCGAGAATTTTATCATCTCGTATGCCGGTATGCGCTTGTTCTTGTATTTCGGATGAGGCATACGCGTGTACGGAAGATCGAACGATGCGTCAAGCTCTTCGGTTGTCATGGGCGGGAACGGCGGATTGACTACGGTGTAGAGGTTGCCGGTTGCCTGTAGCAGACGATGGGCGTGCATCATGTTCGACTCCTCCTCTATGTGGCGGAAGTTCTCAGCCTGTGCTTTCTTGTTGTTTAGACACTCCTCGTGGCTGTGCAGTATGATGTCGTCGGCGGTGATTCCTTCAGGTATGTCCTGCTCTCTACATAGATATACTGTCTGCGGTATGTCGTGTATGTCTTTTATGTTCATTCCGCTGTCGAGCCGTTCGCACAGTTTCAGTACGGGCTTCTCGCCCATGCCGTAGATTATCATGTCGGCTCCCGAGTCGTACAATATGCAGCGCATGAGCTTGTCTTTCCAGTAGTCGTAGTGGGTGAGACGCCGCAGCGACGCCTCTATGCCTCCGAGCACTACAGGCACGTCGGGGAAGAGTTTTTTGAGTATCTGCGTATAGACTATTGTAGGATATTCGGGCCGGCAGTCGTGGCGTCCGTCAGGACTGTAGGCATCCTCCGAGCGCAGACGGCGGCTGGCGGTGTATTTGTTTACCATCGAGTCCATGCATCCCGGTGCTATGCCGAAGAATAGACGCGGGCGGCCGAGCTTGCGGAAGTCGCGGAAGTCGCCGTGCCAGTCGGGTTGCGGCACTATGGCCACGCGGTAGCCGGCGGCCTCGAGTGTGCGTCCTATGACGGCGGCGCCGAACGAGGGGTGGTCAATATAGGCGTCGCCGGAAAACAGTATCACGTCGAGCTCGTCCCACTTGCGCAGTTCCACCTCCTTTTTAGTGGTAGGCAGCCAGTCAGTGAGTTGATATTCTTTCATTTCTTTTTTCCGGATTGTCTTTTATATAGGCTGTGGGGATGTGGTCGTTCACTCTGCCTCAGGGTGCGACTTCTCCCATTCTATGTAGAGCGCTAGCAGTTTGCGCAGGCCGAAAGCCTTCATGTTGCTGTTGTATATCACGTCGAGACACAGATTGAGTAGACCGTTGTCGCCCGACTGCGATTCGAGTATTGACCTTATGTTGAACTTCAGCTTGTCGAGCACCTGTTCGTCCACGATGCCGTTGCTGTCGATAAGGTCTCTGAACAATGCATATTTTCTTATCACTTCAAGGTGCTCGTCGCTCACTTCGATGCTCCTTGTTCCTGAAACGTTAGCTTGAATCTTATACATAATGTGTCTGTTTTATTTCATTAAAAAACTGAGTATTCCTTTCATTATCAGTCGTCGCTGCTGCTGACTCTTTATGCACTCGAACGGGAATCCCATGCTGAAGCACTTGTAGTCGGTGCCGTCGTATGCCACGGCTGCACTCACTCCGTCGGCATACTGCATTACGCAGAAGGCCGGAGACTGCGGCGACAGGACGTCGGCTGATGTTGCGGCGTAGTGTTGTTTGCACGGAACGCGGTAGATGTCGAAGTTTATTCCGAGTCCACTTATGTTTTCTGCCTGTGTGGTGTTGCTGGCGGCGTAGTCGAGATGAAGCACTTTTGAGAGGAAACGGCGTTCGCTGTCGTCTTTCATATCCTGTCCGATGTAGGCTCCGCTGACAAGAAGGCGTCCGCCTCCGGCAGTATAGGCTGACAGCTTTGACTGCATGGTTGGGGTGAAGGTCTTGTAATATACGAGTGAGTGACCGTCGTTCTTCTCAAGTCCGAGCAGCAGATCCACACAGTCGTATTCCTTCATATCGATGACACCTGTCTCCACTGCTTCCGATGAACAGCTCGCCACGTTGTAGCCGGATGCGGCAGATATGGCGTCGGCGTGAGTGCGTACATAGTTGAACTCATTGCCCATGAAGAACCATCCGGCCAACTCGTTTCCGCAGTAGCCAAGCCCGTCGGGACCTTCTATGCCTATTGCTGATTTGTTGAAGTTTATCTGTCGGCCGTTCCATCCGGTGCTTAGTCCGGCTGTAACGCCGGGATCGGTGTCGAGGTCGAAGCCTTGTTGTGTGTCGTTGTTTATCACTTCTGGCGACGACAGGCGGTGGAAGCCGTTGACAACAAGCACGGTCTTTCGTGCTCCGGGCGCACAATAGGCTGATAATACCTCGGTAGGGAAACTCTCGCCTCCACGGTTTACGGCTGTCACTCTGAAGTTGTAGAGCATTCCTGGCTCAACGTCCATGATGTAGCTTGTGGATTTTGTCTCTGTTCCGTTGTCGAATCCGCTGCCGTTCATCGATGTGTATATGTTGTATGATGTCGGAACTGCGGTCGGCTCCAGCTGGTCTTCAACAGGTGTCCACGACAGACGTACCTTGTTGTCTCCTATTATCTCGACGCGGAAATTGTTGGGTGCGAGTGGCTGTACTATGCATGGACGTCCGTGCTGATGGCTCACGAAGCGCAGAATGCTCTTGTATATGGAGCGCGCGATGGTGAATTTGAAATTAGGGTCGTGACCCATGCGCATGTCGGCGAAGTTCTGGTGGGAGAGTGTCTCGATGATTGATGACGGCACTTCAGGCACGCGTGTCTCCGAATAATTGCGGTCGAAGAGGAAACGCCTGTTCCAGTTCTTGTATTTGGCACGCAGATCGCGTGTTATGCCTGTGAGGAGTGAGTCGGCAAAGTCGCGCGACATCATGCGTGACACTCCGCTGTTGAGTCGTCCGCCGTTGAAGTTGGTGGTGCATATTGACAGCGAACCGATGATGGAATCGCTGAGACTTGTGTATCCGGCATCGCTGTGTATGGCAAGGCTCAGTTCTATAGGAACCTTCTTGCCTTTGAGTGACGGCAGGAAGACGGAGCCTCCTGCAAGCCAGTTTGTCATGAGTGAGCGGGCGTTGATGTCCTCGGAATAGTCGTCGTTACCGTTCTTTCCGGAATATACACTGTAGGGCGCGCCATACCATTGTGCACTGTAACGTGCACCCTCAAGGCATCTTGGCATACCGCTTGTGGTGCCTCCGCGCATTATGTTTCCCATACCTCCGCCAAAGCGGACGGCGTCGGCCGTTACAAAACCTTTCTCTGACGAGTTGTTGGTCACGACAACACGGTTGTAAGGATTGCATCCTTTGTCAAATTCGAATGTACCGAGATAGACCCACGTTGAGCCGCCCATGGTCTGGTTTACTCTGAATTTTGTTTCCTGACCTTTGTGATATACTATGTATTCGGCGTCGGGAACGCTGCTCGGTATGGTCTGATAACTTACATATACGGCGTATCTTCCTGCTTCGGGAAAGTCCGGTTGATATGCTATTGCAGACACTTTTTTTGTCTTGGATGTGGCTTTTGCCATTCTTGCCGTGCCTTTTTCGAACGGATTCTCACTATTGTTGTATGTACCGTTATGGTAAGTGAATCCTTTCAGCGGAGCGTCTGCCCATGGTCCTCTGTCGTCGAATTCCGTATAGTAAGGGGCTTTCGAGTTGTTGTTGTCGATTATTATCTCGTTTGTCTGATAGTCTCTTTCGCGTGGAGTGAATACTGTTGCTCCGGCATTCTCAAGCATAGGGATGAGATAAGGCACCACTATTGTCTGTGTGAACAGGTCTTCCGTTGTTCCGAAAAGATTGGGGCGCTGCCATTTCCAACGGTTCTTTTTCTGGTCGAAATACATGCCGTGGCTTGCCCAAAGAGATATGTGTCTGTTGCTGAGTCCGTGGGTTATGGTGTTAGGTTTGGACACATTGGAAGTCCAAGGTGCGCCATCGTATTCTATTTTTCCCCACATATTGGGCATCTCACTATCCGAATAGCGCATGTCTGGAACGAGCTCTTCTATTGATATTCCGTCGGTTATGACCTTTATCTTATATTTGTTGTAAGGCTTAGGAAGAGCTTTCGCAATCTTCTTATATATCTTCTTTACCTTTGATTTAGTGAATTCCTGAACGGCAAAGATATTGTTTGATGTGATGTTTACGGTCTTTCTCCTGTTGTCAATGCTATATTTTACAAGCCTTGCTTGGCCTGCAGTGATGTCCTCATCGCTTTCGTAATTGAGGAAAAACGCGCTGAGTCGTGATTTTATTTTTTCATTGTCGCCTTTTGACTGGCCGTATATGTCTGGCGTTACGCCTGATAACAGTGATATGGTTAATAAAAAAAATAGGAGTTTCCTTGTCATTATAATTTTCCGATAGTAAACAAATCGGGGTGCTTGCCCTTAAAATCCTTATAATAAAGCTTTACAATCCTCATGTCCTTATCAACATCTCCTGACGGTATCAGTTGTTTTGTGCACTGTATGATTTTCTTTTCATAGTCCACGCCATAGAGCAGAATGGGGATTTGCGCTTTGAGTGCGATATAATAAAATCCTTTCTTCCAGTCAGGATTAAGCGAGCGTGTGCCTTCCGGGGTTATGCACAAGCTGAATTTATCCGATTTCTTTGCAGTCTCAGCAAGAAAATCGGTCATGCTTGTATGTTTGTCCCGGTTTACAGGTATTCCGCCAAGTTTACGGAACACACATCCTAATGGCCAGAAGAACCATTCTTTCTTCATAAGAAAATTAATTCTTATGCCTTCGGCGATGGAATAGATCTGGCCAAGGATAAAATCCCAGTTACTGGTATGCGGGGCTAGACATATAATGTATTTGTCGGGATGTTCTATGCTTATATCTTTCTTCCAACCCCATTGCCGGTATAAAAGCCATCGGCATAACGTGCGCAACATATAGTCTAATTAAGATTTGCTATCTGGTCGGTGATTTCCAGTATCTGTTTGTTGAAACTTGCAATGAGGTCGTTGTAATATTTCTTGGCAGGCATGCCCGGTTCCGGATGCGATACTCTTTTTATCATGTCATTGTTTATTGCGAGGATAGAGCGCAATAGAGCATTGACGTTCTCGTTGTCGGGCTTGCTGCTATATTGTGATACTGCGATACATTCTGCGAATAGTTCGCCGCATACGTAATTTATTGTATGCTTCAGATTTCTTTTGTTTGCCATAGTGATAATTGTTTAATTCAGTCCAAAGATAGGAAAAAATCAGTAAATATAATATTTAAATAAAAAAAATGTTTCAAAATAATGTTTTCTTTTTCTTTTCTTTCATCATGTCATAGAAAAAGACTACTTTTGCACAAACAAAATCAAATAGCAATACAATTATATTTATAATTATGGAAAAAAGTGCATTACAGAAAGAAAGAGCTGCTTACCAGCCGAAACTTCCTAAAGCTCTTCAGGGCGCAGTTAAGGTTGTAGAAGGTGCTCCTACACAAAGTGTTGACAATCAAGAAGAAATCAAAAAACTTTTTCCTAATACTTATGGCATGCCTCTCGTAGAGTTTGTCGCAGCCGAGAACGCTCCGCAGAAAGAAATGAATGTGGGTGTGATTCTGAGCGGTGGACAGGCTCCTGGCGGACATAACGTCATATCCGGACTCTTTGACGAGATAAAGAAGCTCAACCCTAACAACCGTCTTTACGGATTCCTCATGGGTCCGAGCGGTCTGGTTGACCACAAATATATTGAGATTACGGAGGAACTGCTTGCTGATTATCGTAACACCGGAGGTTTCGACCTTATCGGTAGCGGCCGTACAAAGCTGGAGAAGGTTGATCAGTTCGAGAAGGGACTTGAGATCATCCGCGAGCTGAACATCAAGGCTATTGTAATCATCGGTGGTGACGACTCTAACACAAATGCTTGTGTTCTGGCTGAATACTACGCTGCAAAGAACTACGGCGTTCAGGTTATCGGCTGCCCGAAGACAATCGACGGCGACCTGAAGAACGAGCAGATTGAGACATCTTTCGGTTTCGATACAGCTACAAAGACATACAGCGAGGTTATCGGAAACATCGAGCGTGACTGTAACTCTGCACGCAAATACTGGCACTTCATTAAGCTGATGGGACGTTCTGCATCTCATATCGCTCTGGAGTGCGCACTGCAGACACAGCCTAACATCTGTCTTATATCTGAAGAGATTCAGGCTAAGGACCTCACACTGAACGATATCGTAGAGCAGATTGCTTCGACAGTGGCTTACCGTGCAAGCCAGGGCAACAACTTCGGTGTTGTTCTTATACCGGAAGGACTCATCGAGTTTATTCCTGCTATCGGCCGTCTGATTCAGGAGCTCAACGACTTGCTCGCTGCACACGGACAGGATTACAAGGATCTTGACAAGGATGCTCAGCGCGAATACATCCTCTCTCATCTGAGCGAGGCCAACAAGGCTACATTCGAAACACTGCCTGAGGGTGTTGCACGTCAGCTCTCTCTTGACCGTGACCCGCACGGAAACGTTCAGGTTTCACTCATCGAGACAGAGAAACTTATTTCTGAAATGGTCGGCGCAAAACTTGCACAGTGGGCTAAGGAAGGCAAATACACAGGCAAGTTCTCTGCTCTTCACCACTTCTTCGGATATGAAGGACGTTGCGCAGCTCCGTCTAACTTCGATGCAGACTATTGCTACGCACTTGGTGCAAGTGCTGCTCAGCTTATCGCTAACGGCAAGACCGGTTATATGGCAATAGTTAAGAACACTACAGCAAGCACCGATGAGTGGAAAGCAGGTGGTGTGCCAATCACCATGATGATGAACATGGAGAAGCGTAACGGTGAGATGAAGCCGGTTATCCGCAAGGCTCTCGTTGATCTGAACGGCAAACCGTTCAAGACCTTCGCTGCTCAGCGCGACAAGTGGGCTAAGGAAACATGCTATGTATATCCGGGTCCGATACAGTATTGGGGACCGGCAAGCGTATGCGATCTGCCTACAAAGACTCTTGCTTTGGAGCAGGAATAAAGATATAGAATAAGTCTTTTGTGAAATAATGAGAGTAGGATAATCATGCCTGCTCTCATTTTCCTATATTATAATATGGGTGTCAGAAAAGTGCCGAATGTAAGACGTAAACCATCACCAACGACGAGGAGACGCCGTAAGAGGGTGTCTTCCGGGGTGCCGTATTTCTTGCGTAAGTATCCGCGTTGGGCATGGTGGGTAGGTGGCATTGGTATTGTCATTGTCTACATTTGGCTCTTTTATTATTTCTTTGTTAGCCCTACAGGTTTCAGATGGCGTGCTTTGTACGGTGAGGCAAACTATCCTGACGGGTATGAAATCCACGGCATTGACATATCACATTACCAGGGTGATATCGATTGGGACGATTTGCGGAATGCCATGATTGAGGGATGTCCATTGCGGTTTATTGTTATTAAGGCGACAGAGGGTTCTTCCCGGGTTGACGAAAAGTTCAATGACAATTTCTACATGGCGCGTGAATATGGATATATAAGAGGCGCATACCACTTCTGGAGCAATAAATCAACTGCACGCGAACAGGCATATTTCTTCTTGAACAAAGTGCGTCTTGAGGATGGAGACCTACCACCTGTACTCGATGTAGAGCACAAACCGAAAGACCGTTCGGCTGAAGATTTCCAACGGGATATACTCACGTGGCTTCACATCGTTGAGGATAAATATCATGTTAAGCCAATCATTTATACATATTATAAATTCAAGGAGAAGTATCTCAATGCTCCCGTGTTTGATGATTACCCTTATTGGATTGCCCATTATTATGTAGATAAGGTGGAGTATAAGGGCGAATGGAAATTCTGGCAGCACACGGATGTCGGACGTCTGCCGGGAATAAAGGGTTACGTTGACTTCAATATATACAACGGATCATACTACGATCTGAGGAAACTGACTATCGGTAACCAGGATTGATGAGGCAATGGTCGGCTCTTTAGAAACATAGTGGGACATCTGTTATATTCATCAGGCACTGCTGAATGCCGGAAAGCTTACAGATAACACGGGTGATATAAGTTGTGACGTCACGGGATTCACGTGACGATAAATTCATTTTGCCGTAACAATGAATTCATGTACCTAAACGGATAAATCATCACTGCAAAAGGGAAGCGCATTCCCTGCCAATAGGATAAATGTTTTCCATACTTTTTCCCACGTTTGATATCAGCACTTTTATAGAAAACTATACTGCCGAAATTACAGATTTTTTTGACTTTATTTTGACAAAATGATTTCGGAAAATAGGTGTAAAGGAATGTTAAATATGGCATCATAATACCATTTTTTTGCTGTACCGTCTTTTGGTATAGCCTGTTTCATAGTCCGAAAATATTAATCTTGCTTTCTGATAATGCCCATTTCGCAGTCTGATTAAGCCCATATCATGGTGCGATATGGTGCTTTTCGGCCCCTGAAATGGGCTTAATCACAGGCCGAAATGGTGCTTTTTGCAATGTGAGGGAATGTCACTTAAACATAAGTTATTGATATTCAATATCTTATAATGTCCTTTTATATTTCGCGTATTTGCGGCCGAAGGAGAGTCCGGTCGCAAATACGTGTTTATTTTTTGGGGTATAACAGAAAACTCAGAAAGAAAAAGTGCCGGATACTGAAAATCTGTAAGTGCCCTGTATTTCATTCTTTTCAGCAGAAGAAACAATGCTGATTCCGTATTGTTTTCTTTGTTTTTCTCTTTAAATCAATCTACATTAATTTCTATTCAGCCCTAAAGCGCTCTCATGCCTTGTGGCTAAGAACGAGGCACGCCCAATCGTCTTCGGCCATTCTGTCTGTTTCTTGCAGATTCAGCGAGGCAGCTTTCTCCATAAGAAGCGGAATATCCGTTTCGTAGAAGCCACTTAATATAAGTATCGCCTTATCCTTCATCTTGCTGCAGAAGCGCGGCATGTCTCCGAGAAGAATGTTTCTGTTGATGTTGGCAGCCACAACATCAAACTTGTCGTTCATTGTTTCCAGCACACCGGAGTCGCCGTGCAGGATACTTATTTTATCCTGTTCACCGTTCAGCATCGCGTTGTGTCTTGAGTTGTTCACGCTCCATTCGTCTATGTCATAGCCTGTTACGCTGTCTGCTCCGAGTTTAGCGACTGCAATGGACAGTATTCCTGTGCCGCAGCCACAGTCGAGCAGCTTTCCTCCTTTTATGAGTTCCTGGTTCTTAATGAATTCGGCTATCACCATTCTTGTAGTTTGATGCGTTCCCGTTCCGAAAGCCTGCTTTGCTTCAATGCCGATGGTTATCACGTCAGGACCGTCGAGTGATGCAAGCTGTTCGGCGTCGGTGTGTCTTGCGTCATAGATTACGAGTTTGCCGTTGATGCTTATCGGCTCAAATCCTGCATCCTCCCATGCCGAGTTCCAGTCGGCATCCTCGATGTCGTTGGCAGTATACGATATATGTATTCCTTCCAAAGGGATAGACTCAATTTCCGCTTTCAAGGTTTCCGGATTGTAAATATCTTTTCTGATATAGCCTACGACATTATCGTTGTCGGTCTCGAACGATTCGAAACCTGCTGACGATGCGGCGTCGATAAGCAAGTCGTTGGCAATCTGCATTATCGATTCATCTGTTCCGGTTATCTTGAAGTTTACTGCTACGTATTCCATATATTAAATATTGTTTAGTATCAATATGTGTAAATGCAAAAATAATAAATAATAGGGATTTCCCTATTCTTTTTAGGGTTTTTCTTTGTGATACAATCAATAAAATAATTATTTTTGTAATGTGAAAAAGAATAGGTTTAACTGACAAATATAAGGAGGCAAAATGAAACGAATAATATTTATTTTAACTCTTGTTGGAGTTATGCCGCTGTCACTTGTGGCCCAGGTGGATGATATGTATTATGTGCCTGGAAAGTCACAGAAAAGTGATATAGTGAAGGCGCCGGACGAGTCAGATCAACCGACGTACTATTGTGGCAGCGATCGTGATGTTGACGAGTACAATCGTCGCGGACGCGTGAAGAGTTATTATCAGAAAATAGGAACAGACACTCTTGGTAATGACATCATAGAGTTCCATGAGGGTGACGGTATTTACGGATTCGCTGAAGGTGATGATGCGGATACCGTGTATGTCGATGATGATAAGGTAGCTGTTTATCCGGGCTCTGTACAGTATTATGATGATTCTGATTACGACTACACTTACAGTCGCAATCTTGGAATGTTCGATGGATTCTATGGTTGGTACGATCCTTACTTCAGCATGTATTGGGGAGGACCTTACTGGTGGAGATATGGCAGCTATTGGTATGATCCATGGTATTACGGAATGTATTATCCTTGGTATTGGTATGGTTGGTACTCACCGTATTATTACGGATGGAACGGCTGGTACGGTTGGCGTCCTTCGTATTATTACAGCTACTCAGGCCCGACCGGAACGACAAACCATTCTACCGGCAAATGGCATTCGTCAGGCCGCCGGACAACAGGATTTTCAGGCTATCGTGGCTCCGGCAACGGTACTTCCGGATCGTTCGGAAACCGTTACAACAGCTACAACAAAAATAATAACAGTACAACCAACAGATACAAATTCGGTGGTCAGCGCCGTACAACCAATACCAACACGGTGTCGCGTCCCGTCTATCGCCCGCAACCCACTTCTCCATCCATTAGCAGAGGTTCGTTCGGTGGCAGCCGTGGCGGTGGATCGTTCGGTGGCGGTTCATTTGGCGGAGGCGGCCGTTCCGGCGGCGGCAGCTTCGGAGGAAGACGATAAAATAAACAAATAAAGAAAGGAATATTATGAACAAGATATTTTTTATGACACTCATGGCAATGTCTTCGCTCACTGTTTCGGCTCAGGAGACATACGAAAATGCGAAACTTGCAAACGAGGATCTTAACGGAACCGCAAGATATGTGGGCATGGGAGGTGCCATGGAAGCATTGGGAGCAGATATATCTACAATGGGAAGCAACCCGGCAGGTATTGGTTTGTTCCGTAGAAGTACGGTAAGCACATCCTTCGGACTTGTTTCGCAGGACGACGCCAAATCATTCCGTAATGCCAATAAGACCAATATGAGCTTCGACCAGATAGGTCTTGTGTATTCCACACGGTTTGGTCGTAACTCCATTGTAAATGTGGGCTTCAACTATCATAAGAGCAAGAATTTCGACTTTATACTGTCTGCTGCCGGCAGTCTCAACAATGCTTCGCAGAGCAAACTGTCTTATCTTAAGGGACAGGAAGGAATCTTCGAGATAGGTCAGAACGGTGATGGAGCACTTGTAGGTTACAATGGCAATGATTATTCGCTTGCGTATAATCAGCTTGATTATCTGTATTACAATGCTCTTCTTCAGGATGCAGACGGTGTGTTCCGCTACAACAATGCCAATGGCTATATGTTCAACCGTGGTAACAGCGGATATATAGGCGAGTATGATTTCAACATCAGTGGTAATGTAAACGACCGTTTCTATTGGGGATTCACTTTCGGTGTACATGATGTTCACTATAAAGGTGAGAGCATGTATCGTGAGACTCTTGTAGATGAAAACGGATCGAGTGTAGGTGACGTTACAATCAACGACACAAGAAAGATTACCGGAACAGGTTTCGACGTGAAGGCTGGTATAATCTTCCGCCCGATCGAGTACTCACCTTTCCGTATCGGACTCTATGTTCACACTCCGGTGTGGTATGACTTGAATACGAACAACTACACAACATTGACCAATGGTTCTACTGTTGGTATGTATGATGACGGTTCGATAGGAGAGTCTTACGACTTCAAATTCTTCACTCCGTGGAAGTTCGGTGTAAGTCTCGGTCACACATTCGGCGATTATCTTGCCATCGGTGCAACATATGAGTATGCCGATTACGGCAGTTCTAAGATGCGTGTCAACGACGGTGGATATTACGATGCATACTGGGGAGATTATTATGAGACAAGTACCAACGATGAAGTTATGAACCGTCACATTGAGAATACCCTCAAAGGTGTGTCCACATTCAAGGTGGGTGCTGAATATAAGGTAGCTCCGGGCTTCTCTGTAAGACTTGGTTACAACTATGTTTCTCCGATGTTCAGCAAGAGCGGATTTAAGGATGGAACACTTCCTTCGTACGGATCTTATTACAGTTCAGCAACCGATTACACCAACTGGAAGGCAACCAACCGCATAACAGCAGGTTTTGGATATGCTACAGGTAAGTGGAACTTCGACCTTGCATACGCTTACAGTCAGACCGACGGCGACTTCTATCCGTTCATGAACTATTATCCTGGCTCAGGCGAAGATGCAAGCTTTGCCAACATAGTTGATGGAATGAAAGTCAGCAACAAGCGCAATCAGTTGCTTCTCACGGTAGGTTATAAGTTCTAATAAAGGTTTACGAATATTTCGGCCGTTGCATTCAGCCCGTTACACAGTCTGGTGGGGCAGTTTGCAACGGCTTTTTTGTTGCATAATGTAATAATGTATATGGCGGACAATCCTGATACAGTAGGCTTCATGGGCAGCTATATCCGCTGCGTTTTCATATATATTGCCTGAAGTATGGCGGTGTATCATTCTTTTTGTTGTAAGTCATCAGCCGGTTGACTGCTTTTTATTTCCTTGTTCTATCATGTTTCATTATGTGTCGTATGAGTGTTGATACCAAGACAAAACGTCTTTTTTATCCTTTAAAACAGACAAACCGCACGTGTAACAAATATTTTTTGTAACTTTAGCGATGCAAATACCGACCTTTGATATATTCGCATACAGACATGTATTCATTCAATGCCGGTATTGTGTATGATGGAGATGCCCAATACAGGAAACCATCGTTTTAAAATCATTGCTACAAACACAAACCGTTATGAACAAACTTACAAGTATTATTTCCGGCTGCGGCGTGTGCCTGCTAATGCTGTCATGCGCGAGCCACACCACTTTTTTTAATCCTGTGATTAAGTCGGACGTCCCGGACCCGTCTGTCATCCGCGCCGGCGACAAATATTATCTTGCAGGAACATCAGGCAACGCTACGCCCGTTTATCCCATATACCGCTCGTCCGATTTGGTGAATTGGAGTCAGATTGGAGCCATATTCGACATGCCGCCCGCATGGACTAAGGGCGAGTTTTGGGCTCCCGAGCTGTACAGTCACAACGGAAAATACTACTGCTATTATACGGCTAAGGCCAAGTCTGACGGCATTTCGTGCATCGGTGTGGCTGTGGCCAATTCGCCAGAAGGACCTTTCGCCGACCACGGACCACTTGTGCGTTGGACCAACGAAGCCATCGATGCTTTCGTGTTCGACGATAACGGACAGTTGTATATCACATGGAAAGCCTACGGACTCGATCCCGGCCGACCAATAGAGCTGCTTGGCTGTCGGTTGTCTCCAGACGGTCTGCACCTTGAGGGTGAGCCTTTCACCATGCTTGTCGATACTGAAGAGATAGGCATGGAAGGGCAGTGCCTGTTCAAGAAAGGCAAATATTATTATATGCTTTACTCCACACGCGACTGTTGCAGCGACCGAAGCGACTATGAAGTGTATGTTGCCCGCGCCGAAAAAATAACCGGACCGTATGAGAAGTATCAGAATAATCCTATACTGAAAGGTGACGGTCGCGATGTGCAGTCGTGCGGTCACGGCACTATGACCGAGACTCCGGACGGAAGGATGTTCTACATCTGCCACTCATTTATGAAGGGTACCGACTTCTATCTCGGTCGTCAGCCGATGATGCAGGAGATAGTATTGACAGACGACGGGTGGGTAAGGTTCAAGACAGGACAGACTACCAAGACGAAACAGAAAACACCTTTCGGCACTTCGGTCAAGTTGCAGAATGTCTTTTATGACGATTTCAGCAGCGCAGTGCTCAATCCGGGGTGGACCGGTTCGATACAGTCGCGCCGTCAGCGGCCGATGACTTCGGGCGGTAGTCTGCTGTTGCCGTCAGCCGCTCAAGGTGCAGGCGAGTACAGTTCAGCGTTGTCCCGCCGCCCGTCTTCGGCCGATTATAATTACGAAACCCACATGGCGTGCGGAGGCAATAGCCTGAGAGGCCTGGCATACATCAGCAATGCCGCAAACATGGTGGTGTTCGGAACGGAGCGCGGCAAGCTTGTCATACGACAGGTGAAGGACGGTCATGCCAGCGACTTGTTTGCCGGACAATACGACGGTGACGACATCTGGTTGGGAATCAGTGTTGACGACGTGAAGACCTTGCGCTTTTTCTACAGCAGCGACGGCAAGAAGTGGCATTCGGTTGATGACTTGGTAACCAACGTGTTCGCGTCTGTCCGTAAGTCATATTACAAACCCGGAATCATCAATGTGGGACATGGCGACTCCAACGCGACTTTCTATGAATTCAAGATGACCGATAAATAAAATATATGGTCCGTGCTATACGTTTAGTATAACGCGGACCATACAGCTTTCTTGCGTCGGTCTTATTTCATGTATTTGCATTTACCGCTAAACCTGTCGAACTTTATTTTTATGATGGCGACGCGGTGAAAGCTCTTTTCCGAATATTTTGCTCCGAGTGTTTCATATTCAGGGGAGAATTTCTTTACGAGCAACCGCAGTGCTTCGCGGCGCTCATCATCGGATTCGACAACCGAAGCCTCACCCCTGAGCACCACACTTTCGTATGCCGTCGTGAACATCTGTGGCTTCAGATCCACCTTGCCGACAATGCAGAAAGAAACATTTTTGTTTTCGGCTATCACTCTAAGTTTGCGTCCTTCAGGCGCGCAGTGAATGTAGAAACAATCGTTTCCGTCCCATACGAAGTTGAGAGGTATGCCGTATGCCATGCCGTCGGCATCGGTCATAGACATCACTCCATATTCGGCGGTGGCCATAATCTCACGGGCACGCGCCTCGTCGAGCAGGCGGTCTTGACGCCGAACGTCGCTGTTTGTGTATTCCATAATGTTTGGTTGGTATGTTTTTTCTTATTATTTATGTATTCTGATATAATGAAAACGCCGCCATATCTGTCTTATTGTATGCACAATAAAATTTTAACATCTCGTATATTTTAGTTGCTATATGGCAATTATAAATAAGGTTTACATCATTCCGACGCTCTCAAAAATTGAATATTTCCGTACAACATTACATTTTTCGGCAAATTTCGGCAAAAATCAGACATTTAGATAAGTTGCTGACTATCAGCACATTTTACCGGAATCCTTTCCCCGTAGCAAACAGGAGACGATTCGATAAAGCCTTTATCAGGTTGCGATAAAGCCTTTATTAGAGTGTAAAACGGGCCATATCGGGTGGTAATATGGTGGGTTTCATGCCCTGAAATGGCCTTTATCGCGAGCCGTCGGTGCCGTCGTTGCACTTCCGTATAGTTTTTTCTGTCTCATTATATGGTTTTTGTTGGCCTCTCACTTCTGTAACAACGAAAAACGGAATGTTAAATTACGGGAAATTTTAAGTTAATTTCGCCTGTCCTGTCAGATGCGTTTCCGTAGGTGGATTGCTGTATTTTATGCTGTCGTCTCATGCGTGCCGTATGTCTGTTATAAGTTTTTAATATGGTGGTGTTTGCGTGACGGTGAGAAAAAACAAAAGAGTTAGTTTTGTGTCTTGTCTCTTTTTGAGCTATCTTTGCAATGCGGCTGTCGTGTCTGTGGCTACAGATTGACAGATATGGCAGTGGTTGAATAATAGTAAAAAATAACAATTGGAATTGATATGGAGATAGAAGCGATAGCCCATTTCCGCTCACCGTTCTCATCGAAGTTCGGAATACCAAAGCAGAGTGGACTGGTGGAAAGCCTGAAAGGTGAGATAGTGTTCGTGCCGAAATACAGAAACCGTGACTCGCTGCGCGGACTCGACGAGTTCGACTACATCTGGCTTATATGGGGATTTTCTGCCAATCCGCATAAGGCCACGGCTCCTGTAGTAAGGCCTCCGGTGCTCGGTGGTAATGAGAAGGTTGGAGTTTTTGCGTCGCGCTCGCCGTTCAGACCAAATGCTCTGGGGCTGTCGTCGGTGCGGGTGGAGTCAGTCGATATGGAGACGGCGGACGGTCCGGTGGTAAGAGTGCTTGGAGCCGACCTAATGGACGGCACTCCGATATACGACATAAAGCCCTATGTGGCTTATGCCGACTGCCATGACAACGTGCGTTGCGGATTTGTTGACAGAAGCGTGAACCGCAGGCTGAATGTGGAGATGCCTGCTGACGTCGCGCGACTGTTTGATGATAACAGTCTGATGTCGTTGCGCAAGGTGCTCGAGCTTGACCCTCGGCCACGCTATCAGCACAATTCCGGAAAGACATACGGCATGCCTTTCGCCGGATACGACATACATTTCCGGGTGGACGGCGACACCCTTATTGTGGTGGATGCGGTTCGGATGTGAGCGGTATGTGTGCTTGATGTGGCTTACTCTTGAACATATCGCATGGTGGAGAGACATATTCGATCGTTCCCTGTGGTCATATATTATAATGGGGAATAATAAAACAGGTTTCATCGTGACTCACGTCGCAATGAAACCTGTATTTTTATGTCTCATGTCTGAGACTTTTTAGTAATGTCATTTTGTCTTTACCGGAACAAATGGTTGTTCCTTTGTCTTGTCAAGCGGAGCGTCGAAATATTTACATTTTGTGAAATCAATCTTGTTGAGGTCGATGCTTCTTATAGAGCTGTCGTACATTGTGCGGTAGTATATCACCTTGTTGGTCATGTCGGTGGCTGTTGTCCATTGTGTGGCACTCGGTATATCTACGTGCACTTGTCCGGCCGGGAACTCTACACCTATGGGGATGTCGAAGTTGTTGAGTATCTGGAACGCCTGGCGTATGGTGCCGGTGGCTGTGGCCTGCTTGGGTGCAGTGGTCTGGAAGAAGGCCGCACGCACAAAGCGAGAAGGTGGTGTCACGTCGCCGGGAAGACCAAGAAATCCGCTGCCTGCACCGAACGAAGCCATCTGTACATCGCCGAACTTGTGGGCTTCTGCCGTTCCGGAATACAGGTTCACGTAGTTGTTGAGATTTGTCATCTGCCAGTCAAAGCCCGGAGAGTTTGTCAGTACGCCAAGCTTATTGTCATAAAACCGTGGCTCTCCGTTCACAATCTCAAGCACAATCTGTCTGCCTGATGCATCGGCGAAGCGCCAGTGCACGGTTGATGCGCGTGGGTCGATGGCTATGACGTGAGCTTTCTTCACGGCTTCTTTCACCTCGTCGGTGGTGGTGCAGCTTCCGAGCAGCCACGAAACGAGCTGGAAGTCGGTGATGGTGTTGTCTTTCTGACTGGCGTCATATTCCTCATATTTGCCGTAGCCCGGGAAGTAGAAGAGTCCGGCGGAGAGTCCAGCTTCATTCAGTCCTTCTACAACAAACTCCTTTTGTTCTACAGACAGGCCCACATAACCGTATTTGGCTGTGAACGACATACCGTCGAGCGTATATCCGGGGATGTATGAGCGTTGAGTGTATCCGCGCGGAACGATGACATATCGGCTGTTGAGCTCGCTGCCACCCCATTCAATGGTGCGGGCTACTATTCGTGAGCTGTCACCTGCCGTAAGGGTTATTCCGGTGCATGCTGTTGCCTGCTGATGTCCTGAGATAATCATGCCGATGGCAATGATTGCGGTAAAGATTTTCTTTTTCATTGTTTCTGATGTATATAGTTTATACTTTCGCAAATATACGATAATAATTGACATGTTATAATTTTTTTATTGAAAACATGATGTATATCAACGTAAAGATTGTTAAAAAGTTTGGTATGAAATATCTGTATTCCATATTGACCCGTTAAAGTTCGTGTAGTGCTTTTATTTGTTATGCCATAATTGGGTAACCGTAAATTGTCTTAACAGGAGGTTATGCGGTCTGTTATAGTAATCAGTTATGTTTCTGTAAGTATAAAAAATGGTAGTTAACGCTTGTGCGTAAGATAAAAAGTGTTATCTTTGTTTCGTTAGACATATAGAATTATCATATAAACCATGAACTGCATATCATATATATTATATAAAGGTAAGTTCTGTTTTTTGTTGCTGATATCTGTGTTTTGTACGTCTGCAGCAGTGGCTCAGGATATTGACGCATTGCTTGATACGCTCGACGTGACGTTGGCGGAGGGGCATAGGTATGTGGATGTACGCAGAAGTGATATAGCCGTGCTTAAGACAGAACTGGAACATGCAGTGACGGATGAGGAGCGATATAGTCTTGCGGGACGTTTGCGTGAGAAATATAACTCTTTTGACATAGATTCGGCTCTTTATTTTGCCAACGAGAAAATGCGTATTGCCCGACGTATAGGTAATATATCGTATATAAACGATGCGCGAATGAATCTGGCAGAGATGAGTGGCATACAGGGAATGTATAAGGAAGCTCTCGACTATATAGGCAGTGTTGATAAGGCAAGGCTGGACATTTATCAGATTGAGTATTATTACCATGTTTATAGAATGGTGTATGGATTTATGGCAGATAACTGTAGTAATCCGGCTGAAAAAAGGATTTATGAAAAGCTCACCGATAACTATCGGGACTCTATATTGATGGTCAATCCCCCTGAAAGTTTCAATCATATTATAGTGCAGGCTGACAAAAACAATGTCAGAGGGGATTTTGATACGGTGATAACAGCCCTTGAAGCAGCACGTAGTCGTTTCACTGACATACATCAGCGGGCACTTATTGACTGTACAATAGCTGTGGCTTATGCCGGAAAAGGCGATCGTGAGAACGAAAAACGTTATTTGATACTTTCCGCTATAGGCGATCTTAAATCTGGTACACGCGAATATACGTCGTTGCGCAAGCTGGCTGTGATGTTGTATGATGATGGTGATATAGACCGTGCGTATGCATATATGACACGTTGTATGGACGATGCCGCGGCCTGTAATTCGCTTTGGCGTATATACGAAGTGCAGAAAATGTTTCCGATAATAAACAAGGCTTATCATCATAAGCTGGACAGACAGAAACGCATCATTGTGTGTTCGTTTGTCTTTATTATTCTTCTTATGTTTTTTCTTGTTGCTGCAATATTTGTCATAAAGAGGCAGATGAGAAGAGCGCAGGATGCTCGCAAACTTGCTCAGAGGGCGAATGTTCGCTTAAAGGAACTCAACCGTGAGCTCAGCGAAAGTTCTCGTATTAAGGAAGAATATATAGCGCACTACATAGATCAATGTTCGCTGTACATAGAAAAAATGGACAAATATCGAAAACATCTTCAGAAAGTTGCAGCTAAGGGTGGTGTAAAGGTATTGATTGAGGAAATACGTACATCATCGTTGATAGATTCCGAGCTGAAAGAATTTTATGCCCATTTTGACGAATCGTTTCTGAAACTGTTTCCGAATTTTGTTGATGACTTCAATAGTTTGCTCTCTCCTGAATGTCGTGTTCATCTGAAGCCGGGTGAGAAACTTAATACCGAACTCCGTATTTTTGCTTTGATGAGGCTTGGAATAAGCAGTAGCACTAAGATAGCCGGATTCTTGCGTTATTCCGTTACAACAATCTACAATTATAAGGTTAAGTTCCGTAATGCTGCATTGGGCGGTCGTGAGGCTTTTGATGATGCTGTTATGAGAATAGGACGGTGTGATGACAATGATGTGGTGTAGGTATCTCATATGCTTTTCTATTATTATATAGTACACAAATTGTCCATTAATCATCAGGATATTTAATCAAACATCCTACTTTTTTGTGTATTATCATGTTTTATAATATGCTGATTAATAATGTATTACGAAAAGTATAATGCCACAAAAGACTACTTTTTATATGAAATCATAGTGCATTACGGTATTTTATTGGTTAACTTTGCATAGTGATATTTATTCATTCTCAAACGCTTTGTCCTGACGGCATTGGTAAGATTTTGGACACATACGATCATTTAAACAAAATAAATTAATTTTGATATGAATTCAAACTACCTTAAACGTGTAAAGACCATTACAGCATGTCTTGTGCTTGCATCTGTAATGGCAAATGCTGATAACGTGAAATCTCCGGGTGGAAATATCAGTGTGGAATTTAAGTTGGATAACGGGGTGCCGGTATATAATGTAAGTTATAAGGGACAGCCGGTAGTGAAGGACAGTAAGCTTGGTTTGGAACTTGTTTATGGTGAAAGCCTGATGGACGGTTTTGAAGTTGTGAACACCGAAAACGATACTTTCGATGAGACCTGGAAGCCGGTGTGGGGTGAGGTCAGCGAGATACGCAACCATTACAATGAGTATGTGGCACATCTCAAACAACCGAAAACAGACAGATACATGGACATCCGGTTCAGAGTATATGATGATGGAGTTGGCTTCCGTTACGAGTTTCCGCAGCAGAACAACCTTAGTTATTTCACCATAAAAGAGGAGCATACTCAGTTTGCAATGACCGGCGACCATACGGCATGGTGGATTCCGGGCGACTATGATACTCAGGAGTATGACTATACTGAATCAAAACTTTCAGAGATACGTTCGCTTCATGACGGCGCTGTGACACCAAATTCATCACAGACACCGTTCTCAAAAACCGGAGTTCAGACTTCGTTGCAAATGAAGACTGCAGATGGCCTTTATATAAATCTTCACGAGGCTGCGCTGGTGGACTATTCGTGTATGAGTCTTAACCTTGATGACAAGAATATGATATTCGAGTCTTGGCTTACTCCTGATGCTACCGGTGTAGGTAAAGGTGACATGCAGACTCCTTGCAAATCGCCGTGGCGTACGATTGAAGTTTCTGATGATGCGCGTGAAATTCTCGCTTCAAAGCTGACTCTTAATCTAAATGAACCATGTAAACTGGAAGACACGTCGTGGATACATCCAGTTAAATATATGGGTGTATGGTGGGAGATGATAACCGGAAAAGGTTCATGGTCATACACAAACGACCTGCCTTCCATTCATCTTAATGATGTTGATTACACAAAGTTGAAACCGAACGGAACACATTCTGCCAACAACGAGAATGTGAAGAAGTATATTGATTTCGCATCAAAGCATGGTTTTGATCAACTCCTTATCGAAGGCTGGAACGTAGGTTGGGAGGACTGGTTTGGTCATCAGAAGGATTATGTGTTCGATTTTGTGACTCCTTATCCTGATTTCGACATCAAGATGCTTAATGATTATGCTCATTCCAAAGGCATGAAACTGATGATGCACCACGAGACTTCGTCTTCGTCACGCAATTATGAGCGCCACATGGAGGCTGCATATAATCTTATGAACAAGTACGGATATGATGCAGTGAAGAGCGGATATGTGGGAAACATACTGCCGAAGGGCGAGCATCATTACGGACAGTGGATGAACAATCATTATCTCTACGCCATCAAGGAGGCTGCAAAGCATCACATCATGGTCAATGCTCACGAGGCTGTACGTCCTACAGGACTCTGCCGTACATATCCTAACCTTATCGGCAACGAATCGGCGCGTGGTACTGAGTATCAGTCTTTCGGCGGAAGCAAGACAATGCATGTGGCTGTGTTACCGTTCACACGACTGAAGGGTGGACCGATGGACTATACTCCGGGTATATTTGAAATGGATGTGGAGAAGATAAATCCGAACAATCATTCTCACGTCAATGCCACGATAGCTAACCAGCTTGCTCTTTATTGCACGATGTACAGCCCGTTGCAGATGGCTGCTGATCTTCCTGAAAACTACGAGAAACACATGGACGCATTCCAGTTTATAAAGGATGTGGCCGTTGATTGGGATGACTCACGCTATCTTGAGGCTGAGCCGGGAAGCTATGTCACAGTGGCACGCAAGGCCAAAGGCACGGGCAACTGGTTTGTCGGCAGTGTTGCCGGAAAGTGTGACCACACATCTAATATAACGCTCAATTTCCTTGATAAGGGAAAGAAATACATAGCCACAATATATGCTGACGGTGAGGATGCCAATTATAAGACCAATCCGGCATCTTATGTAATAAAGAAAGGTATTGTCACTTCAAAGACAAAACTCAGTCTTCATGCGGTAGAGGGTGGAGGATATGCTATAAGTATATTCGAGGTGAAGGATAATTCAGAGACTAAAGGTTTGAAGAAACTTTAAGCATCCGGAATTATACTGAGCTGTGTTATGCCTGACTCACTCCGTGTGTAGGCAATCATGATTGAGGCAAAAGATTTATGATTATACCATAAGTCTTTTGCCTCTTAATGTATAAGTATTTTCCAGAATGTCAATGTCACCTGTGCCATCGGGTCTCGACGGATATTCAACAGAGTCCTTGTTTAGTGAACAGTTCAAGCAGTTCGCTGTTGGCTTTGTTGTTTATCGCAAGTGCATTGTCCATGTCAAAAAGGCTCAGTGTGGCGGGACATTCACCGCAGATGTCTATACCTATTATTTTCTCATGTCTGAGCATTAAGGCCAGCGCGCCTTTCAGATCGTCAAGAGTCATTATTCCCTGATCCCAGTCTGTGCGGGCTGAGTTGGTGTCGAGCACGTCTTTGTCGATGGATATATATAACGGTTCGTTTATCGACAACGGCTTCTGATGTATAGAGTGAGCGTGTAGTAGCTCGTCAGTGAATACGTTTACTCTATCGTGGTATTTTCCGGGAATCGACGCCGCGCTCTCCTTTGGTATGCCCAATATATATACGTGTTTCAGAAAACGGTTGCCGTCAATCATGTCTTTTACCCATCCTCCACACGAAAGCATATTGCTCCACTTTGAAGGTTGCATGTCTGTGTGGTGGTCGAAGAGAACTAAAGAAAACGGATGGTCTATTTTTTCGGTCCAGAATTTAGTCACGTAGTGATAGTCACCCGAGTCTATGAAGTGTATGCCGTTTGCAGAATAAGGATTGATTATTTGTTTTATGCTTCTGGCACCATCCTCATCGCAGTAACAGTCAGTGCCGTGCAGTCGGCTACAATCCAGATGGATGAAATTCGGATTATAGGCGAAGGGCTCTTCCTTATATATGCCCGAAAAATCCATTATGATGACAGACTTGTTCATGTTCGTTTTTATTTGTTTCCTGACAACTGATTATCCTGACGCGTTTGTTGTCATATATTCACGTCCTGTTTGTCTGAATGCAAAAATTATACCTTAAATCTGGATGCTGTCATTAATTCATAACTGATTGAAATATAATTAATCTGACATACGAATTTTTAACAATCGCCGATACATCCGGTGCTATTTATTGAGATATAGGGTAGGACATGCAAGGCGTTATTATATAAAATTGTATGAATAAAAGTAATTATCGCTTCTGATTCCAAACTGTATTTTCTATTGACAGATATCTGTATGTCAATATCATGAATGTTATATTGTGTTCGTGTCAGTTCTTGTAGATGTGAGTCGTGTATTGATATTACGATTCATTATTGTATGATTACGGCTCAGTATAAATATTTATTGTGATAGATTTTATTCATAAACTACTTTAGATCGTCGTATTTTTCCTGACAAAGTAGAGATGTATAGATCGTGATGAGCGGATGCTTACGTTCTGGTAAATCCATATTGCCACAACCGGTAAAACATCATCGCAAGAGATGTGTGTACTTCCGGCTAACGCGATAAATATTTTCCGTGTCTTAGTTGCTCCTAAAACTATACCTTTTTAATGAAAATTCAGGTTGGCAACTTACAATTTTTCTTGACTGTATTTTGACAAATTATTTTCGAAAAAGAGATATAAAAGAATGTTAAATGCGGCGTTGTGAAGCCTGTTTAGCTCTGTATCGTCTTTTGATATACCCTGTAACATAGTCCGAAAATACTCATTTTGGTTTCTGATAATGCCCATTTCGCAGTCCGATTAAGCCCATTTCAGGGCGTGATATGGTGCTTTTCAGCTCCTGAAATGGGCCATTTCGTATGACAAAATGGTGTATATTGCAAAGTGGGAAAATGTCCTGTAAAGTTAATTTGCTGATATTCAATATCTTGCGAAACCATCTTATTTTTCGCGTATTTGCTCCCGATGGAGAGTCTGCCTGCAAATACTCGTTTATTTTATGGGGTAGAATAGGAAACTAAGACGGAAAAATCAAAATCCGGTTATAATTTGAAAGTGGCATATATTGCAGCAATTTCTGCAGAAGTAAACAGCGTTATTCGATATTGAAACCGCAGTCTTTTTATTTAAACCCGACAGTTCATCAGACTGCAAATATTTATTTTTTATTTTGATTGTCAGTCTGCCGGTGTCTTCCGTCCTCTTATTGTCGTCCCGTCCGACACGTCATCTTGACGTAGCCTGCTACGCCTTCGGCAAGGATGTAATGAGAGCTGTCAGATAATAGAGTGAAATTTGTAGGCCTTCTAACGGCCGGTCACGGGTAAAACATATCCACGCTTAATTTCCAATGAGCCCAAAAGGTTCTTCCTGTTCAGAATTTCTATGCTGTATGGATATCCCCACTGATTTTCTACTGCCCCAATCTTTTTTGTTACTCTTTACTTGATAACAAATAATATTGTTGAATTCTGTATGTTACGGGAAAATAAAAAATCCTGACTTCAGAACGAAATCAGGATTTTATTTTTGCTTTTTAAAAGGTGGTACCACCAGCAATATAAATGTTAAATTATTATCAATCTGATTAAATCCAAATATATGCTAATATGTTGATATTAACGCTAATTAAACGAATTTCAATTTAGGCGAGTAGTGACTGTTTTAGAAATTATAGTGACTATTGTAGTGACTATCCGGAAAAAGTCACTAATTTTGCAGTGTCCGATTCATAAGGGAATCGAACCTTGGATTCTATGGCAAAATCTCTTTCCCGGTTCTTCATCCGCAAGCAGGACGAGAAGAACGAAATCGCAACTCTTTTCTTTAGGGTGCAGAATAAGAAACACAAAGTCGATACGCTCTTTTCCTCTCAGATCCGTGTGAATGTTGCGGAGTGGAAAGAGGCTTTGTCGTGTCCTGAAAAATGGATGCGACATCAAAGGGCGAACTTTAATTTACACGACTCACTCAATAGGATTGAACTGGTAGTAAAATCGGAAGTCGAAGGCATGTCTTTCGACAAGTCGCATGTTGAGGCCGAAATCCTCGCTATCGCCAATCCGAAAAAGGCAGAAGCCATAATGAAAGCGAAGCGTGAAGAGGAGGAACGGCAACGCGAGGAAGAACGCATAAAGGAAGAGCAGGAACGTCTGATAAAGGAAGGCATCGATGTTGAACGCGCCAAAATATGGAATTTCATAGACCGATTTTGCAATGAAATCAAGAGCGGTGCCAGGCTTAATGGTCATGATAGATATGCGCCCGGCACTGTGAAGGCATGGAATAGCTTTAGGAAGCTCTATGACTTGTTTGACAGAAAGCATCGCAACACATGGTATGACGTAGACCGTGCGTTCGTCACCAAATTCCTGAATTTTATGGAGAAGAAAGATTATATGGTGACTGCGCAGAATAAATATCTGGTTGATCTCCGTGCAATTATCAGCTACGCTTATGCAGACGGAATCCACAACAATGACCGTGCCCTGCAATATTTCGCAAAAAAGAAAATTGAAGAGAAAGACAAGGCTATCGAAATCTACCTTACCGAGGCAGAGCTTCAGGCATTGTATGAAATGCCATTGTCAGGCAAGCAGGAAGAGGTGCGCGATATATTTCTTGTCGGGTGCTACACTTGTCAGCGCGTGAGCGATTACAACGACATCGACAAGGATTGTTTCACCACTACTGCCAAAGGAACACCGGTAATACGCCTCATTCAGAAGAAAACCCGCAACGAGGTAAAGATTCCTATAATGAATCCCAACCTAAGGGCTATATGCGAAAAATACGACTACAATCTCCCTTATGTTGTTGACGTGATACTCAACCGCTACATAAAGGAGATTCTAAAGGAGCTGTCCGGTAAAGTGCCCGACTTAGCCAGGATGGTAGTAACCAAGCTTACTCAAAAGCAGAAGAAACTGGTGGAGGACGGCAAGCTCGTTGTCGAGCACAACGAAAAGGGAGAGGTGATAATGCCCCGCTATAAGTGCGTGACTACCCACACAGCCCGCCGCAGTGGAATAACCAACATGTACCTCACCCACAAATACTCCATAGTCCAGATGATGCACGTCAGCGGCCACAAAACGCAAAAGACCTTCATGGACTACATCAAACTCTCCTCCGATGAAATTGCCGACGAGATTAACGCTATCGCCAATGGCAGTAAAACGGAAGTATTTTAACTATTATTACTCAGAAACAGCTACAAATCAAAATATAAATTGTAATTTTGAATATGGAAACAAATAATTCACAGCTCGTAATCTATCAGGCACCCGACGGAAATATGTCGATTGATGTGACAGTTCAGAATGATACCGTATGGTTGAGCCAAGGGCAGATGGCCGAACTCTTTGACAAAGATCAGTCAGTTATTGCCCGCCACATCTCTAATGTTTTCAAGGAAGGCGAGCTGGAGAAAGAGAGTAATATGCAAATTTTGCATAATACTCTGTCGAAGTACAAGCCGACTCAAGTTTACAGCCTTGATGTTATTATCTCTGTTGGCTATCGCGTTAAATCCAAACGTGGCACTCAATTCCGCATTTGGGCGAATAAGATATTGAAGCAGTATCTTCTTCAAGGCTATGCTATAAACGAACGCATAGCTGCGCAGAAATATGACGAACTGAGTCAGTTGGTAAAAGTGCTTGGCCGCACAATCCAGAATCAAGAAAGGCTTACGGAGGATAGCCGTTCATTGCTTGATGTTGTCGTCGATTACACATACGCCCTCGACACCCTTGACCGCTACGACTATCAGGAACTGAAGATTGAGGACACCACCGGTAGAGAGTCGTTTCATGCCACCTACGAAAACGCCATGGAAGTCATCCGCGAGTTACATGAGAAATTTGGAGGTAGCACATTGTTCGGCAACGAAAAAGATGATTCCTTCAAAAGCTCCATCGGTCAGATTTACCAGACTTTCGGAGGCGTTGACCTCTATCCCTCAGTGGAGGAGAAAGCCGCCATGCTCCTGTATCTCGTTACCAAAAACCACTCGTTCAGTGACGGCAACAAACGCATTGCCGCCACACTGTTCCTGTGGTTCCTCAACGGCAATGGCATTCTCTACAACGAAGACGGCACAAAGCGCATTGCCGACAACACCCTCGTCGCCCTTACCCTTATGATAGCAGAAAGCCGCACTGAGGAAAAGGACACAATGGTTAAAGTCATCGTCAACCTCATCAACAAGAATAACTGACGCCTTGTCCATAAAAGTCAAAGGGGTTTTTCACAACAAGAAAGCTGCTGATTGTCTATATATTACGCAATATATTAGGTGTCGGTTGGTGATTTAATAAAAAATCTAATTTTGCTGCTCAAATTGAGCCTAAGAAATGGAAGGACTCATTGTCGATACAGACACATTTGTAATAGTTGGAGCATGGAATCGCGAAATCCTTTCTCAGGAATGGGTGATGCAGAATTTGCGTCGGAGATGGAAGCGACGTTTCGTTGCATTGTTGACAGATGTAACGCGATGCTCTGGTTGCGGTGGCCTCGAATGGGGCGATGAATATAGTACAAGCCCGTCCTTGACTTTCTCGTTCCATCTTTGAATGTAGACCACCGATTATGACATGAAAGAAAAGTATAATTATTGCAGTTTTTCTTTTGCTCAGTTATGCTAATATACAAATATAACGATGTTCTACTTCCATGCTTTCCGGGCTCTATATGACGAATATGCGTTTTCTGCCAATTGAGCCAATAGGAATGGAATTAGTATGGCTAAAACATTTTCTATTCCAATTACAAATCTACCAATTATAATTAACAAACAAGATATCACCCCAAAAATAAGTTTGCTGATTATGTAAGAGTCGTTCTTTAATCTAACAATCAAGGAAGTATTAAATACTTCCGTCCCACAAGCGAACAAAGAAATCACGAACACGATACATAGCCCCAAGCATTTATAAACCGACCACCCCTCTAATACAAGATCCGAAACCGCAATAATAATAAACAGTATGACACAACAGATTCTTGAAAATCTGATTAACATCTGTGAATATGGCGAAAACTTGCCGGATTGCTTTTTACTATATATTTCAGCAAAATAATTCAAAGTGATTTCCTGCAGTGCATCAACCGGAACCTGAATCAATCCCCAATATGAAAAGATTAATGTCAAAAGCGCGACTTGATTATTAGGGAAGAAATATGAACAAAACAAGAAAAGGGCAAGAGAACCTACATGGAAGCCAATCTCTGATATAGCTGGATATACTGACGCATACGAGAATATGCGGGACAGCAACCTGTTATGTCTGATAGGAACATCGAATTTCCAGGGCACATATCGCCTCAATACATATACTCCCATCATTATTATTGCGAAAAGCTCAGACAATGCCGAAGTCAGTAAAACAATACTTGTCGGATTAAAATGCGTCGAGACCTTAAACAGCAGAACATAGCCAGATACGCCATTCAGGACAACGCAGCATATAGATATCCATGCCAGCAGCCGATAATGCCCCAATCCCATTAAAAATGAATTGAGCCACATAGATATATATGAACATAACGCCAAGGGCAAGATAAACCATATTACTTGCCCAACACACTCAATCACGTCATTGTCCCCGAGAAATCTTGCGCCAAATGCTGAAAGCAGGATTACAAATAGAGAAACAACTATTCCGGATATTCCGAATTTTAGCCATGCTTTTCTGAAAACCGCAATCACCTCCACAATATTTTTATCTCTATATCTTGCAAAATAATTCTGATACGAATCATTCAAGGCTATGCCATAGGCTAAAATAATGAGAAGAATAGCATCTATTATTCCTACAGAAGCCAGATATACCGACGGCATATAAGAGAGCAGTATGGAGTCTGTCACAATCAGGGCTTCTTCCAAAAACTCACTTATTATTACCGGGGCGGCAAGTCGTGCAATAGCATCCAACCTGAGATCTTCATTTCTCATCAGACATAAATATAGGGTCAATACCGGCTTCGACATGCACAAGTTCTCTGACGCATGGAGAAAACTTAATATCAGATGGAATAATGAGAGTGGCCATGCTGCCATATCTGATCTGACCTATTCGCTGGTTCTGTTTCAGCGGACGGTTGTTGCCCGTGAAGAAACTGACTATAGTATCAATATCGTAATCAGCAGTGAGAAGCAGAAATAGCTTCCGGCCGATCATCGGAGAGAAAATCTCAAACAAGGATCTTTGATTAAAGGCAAAGGTCCCTATCTCCCTACGGTCTATTTCAGAAATCCTGCCGTTAATGATAGTGTTCTCGAAATCCAGCATCGGATGGTCCAGAACATAGTATGGCGGTAAGTCTTTACGAGAAACTACTCCGTCAAACGGCATTCTGACAATATGCGGATCATAAAATGTAAGGAATATCGATACGCAGGTATAGTTGCCGTTTTCTATCATGCCATGGCACAGTGACGACAGGCACACATTCCCCATTTTGGTGTATATAAGTTGATCCACAGAATCCACTTTGGATACATCTATCACTATTCCATCAGCAGGCGAATATATTATTCCGGAATTGTTCTTAATAGGCCTGATAGGATCCCTGAAACAGAACTCTGAAGACAAATAGTCTACAGTACAGTCCCGTGTGATGCTTTTTATCCTCTTCCGCCATTGGGAAATTGCTTCTGCCATAATTTCAGATTAGTTTTGTCAGCATTCTTTCATAATTCACATGAAGGACCAAGCATGACAGCAGACCGCCGCCTTTCATATACTCCTCAAGATTGAAATAGCACACCTCCATAGCATTGTCCGCAGCAATCTGCTCAAGCCTGCGGTTTTTATCCGATTCATATCTGTAATCCTCAGAACGCTTCGACAGAAAGTCGATATCGGATGCATTCAGAAGATAATTGTTGACCCTTACCGAGTTGGTGAGTCCGGTATGTGCCTGATCCATGGTAATGGGGATTATATCAGCCACTTTTTCTATACTCTTGATCTCTTCCTTCGTGAAAGAGTCTACCGCCACTATCACACTCTCGTTTGTGAGAGGAAATATCGTGCAGTCGAGGTGGTAGTTCTTCGGGTCCTTCAGCTCAAGCTTAATAATGTTCATTCCAAATTCCGACTCCATCCACTCGTAAGCACGCTTATCCGAGCGAATTCCATATCCTCCTATATAGATATTGTCTCTGAGGTATTTAAGTTCGGCCTCTCCCTCAAATTCAAATGGTGAGCGGATTGTCTTATATCCCAACGAGTCAAAGAATCTCATTCCAATCACCTCCTCGCCTATACGGTTGGTTGCTTTGAAATTAGACCCAATATATATGGGCGTATGCTGGAGTACGATTCCGTTATTCGCCACAAAAACCAAATCCTGCAGTTTACAGTCAATGGGTGTAGGCAATAGATATACAAAGCCTTGGGAGGCAAGAAATGAATAAACCTCCCACATCTCACGTATCGCTTTGGGTTTATTTACAATAATATCCTCATCGTCATATTCCTCCATCCATACATTGTTTCGTACAGCAGTATCATATGATGACGGGATATTCATCATAAAAGTAGGAACGTTTGTCATTATTTGATTATCATTTTAGATTTGTAATTTTGTTTATAGTATGTCATTGGTCTCAACTGTTTATATTCATTATTTAGAAATAAGTCAAGTTGAGATGTATAATGCTCTGCAGCTTCATCCGAAGATGTCCCATAAGGATGGCATGTACGTATATCTCTCTCATTCAGATTTATCAGCATTCTGAACGCACACCCTTCTTCCGCTACGAGTTTGTCTTTCTCAAAATAGGAACGAATTGTATTTACAGAATCCGGAATACCTCCGATTGGCTTTGACACCGAACCGCGTTTGATAAATTGAATGCTTCCAAGAGTCATTCCTTTGACATATCTTTTCGATACCCAGTCAAGACATTCATTGATTTCGGATGCAGAGGCTACCTTGATTGTATCCGGGTTCTTATGATATGTATAATACATATCCTTGTATCTATAGAATAGAAGTGCAAATACGGCAGCTCCTTCAGACATTATATCTGCTTCCCCATCCCATTTTTGCAATATGTCAAGCAGAAACCCTCTATTGCCATGCGCAACCACCTCATAGATTACAGAAAAATCTATACCACGAACTATCGGAAGGATAACCCTCGTATCGGAAAAAATATTCGCAAGAGTCTCCAGATCGATTTTACCTTTGGCAATCTCCGTCTCCAGCAAATTTTTTATTCTTGTGGATCTTGAATTATCATTATAATAATGAAGTCCATTTTTATTGAATCTTCTGCAATCATTATCAGTCTTCAAAGGAGACTGATTTGCACTGCATATATAACCGGATTTCGGATTTTCTATATAAAACATTCCATCCTCAAAGCCATTATCAAGCTGGGTCAGGCTGTCAAGGCTTAGAATGTCAGACATATATTCATCTTCGGATGCACGTATTGGCTCATGGCTATTATGAACATATAGGATATTATTTTTTGTATCGATAGAAACCAGATCTAGATAAGGATATCCGTAATCAAGCGTTAATGCAAGTATCTCATTATTGCTTTGGGCATGAGATATCCTATAATTCAATTCCGTTCCTAATTTATATCCAATCAATGGAATGTCAATCAAAAAATAACGATGGTTTATCTTGACAATAGGCTTACCGTCCGGTGTTGTGAAATATTGTTTTACTATCGGAGCCGGGAACTTTCCATATAACAGGGTGTAATTGAAATAAGCACTCCTATTCAATGGAATAAGCCCTTCTGTTACATTAAGTCTCTTATTAAACACACCTTTTAAGCCAACCTTGTATACAGAATACATATCAGGATAACTTGCAGTTGTGCCCCATGCTACCTTGAAATTTGTCCCCATAAAAATCGTAAAGGTTATGGGCAAGATAAATCCGAATAATTCGCACCCGCTTTTTCGGTAAAATAAATGAATCTCATAGAACGAAAAAATACCCTCAAGCGGTTGATGAGGGGAAATTGCTATGATACTATTGCCGCATCTTGTATGATTCCCTGACACTGCCAAGATGTTCGATCCTTCCTTGTTTGGGAATCCTTTACTTCTCTTTTTAGGTCCCCTCAGGTAAGAATATGGTTTATCAAGTTGAATTCCAACAATTTCTAACAGATGTTGAGCTTCAATAACCTTATCGGCTGATACTGGGAATATCCCGGTGTCAAGTATTTGATCAGAGTGACTTTCGGCATATTCGTTAATGCCGTTGCAATAGTATGACACTGCTGATAAATATTCTTTAGATATTTGGGCCTTAAGTTTTGATACAGCTTTTTCTATATTGAAGAATTCGTATAAGAAGTCGAGATAAACGCCATCCCAGTCGTCAAAGCGCCCGGCCTTTTTATTAACAGCCAGCAACCATAATTGAATAGAAAAGAAATCATCTTCACAGTGACATAAAGCCGTTACTCTTGCCCCATCATTGAAATCATCACAAACGATGTGTGGTACTCCAAAAGAATCTCTATAGATTTCAATCATTTCTTATAACAGTATCGACAGGGTGTTAGACCTTTGTTTATAGCATTAATTTTTGAGCACTTCTTTATTTCACCAGAACAATGCTCAAGTCCTTTACAATCTTTGGCGATATGATATCTTTTAGATTTTGGCCCAGTACAATAATATACACTCTCCGTGTTACCGCTTGGAGATGCATACATTGATTCCAGCGAAACAACTGAAATTATTGATATTATTATCCATGAATATTTCTTAAGCGCTTTCTTCATATCGTGTCTTAGTATGCATAAAGCAATTATGCTATATAAATCCGTATTCAACAATGCAAAATTAGTGAATTTTTCTGAGTTGACAAGCGAATAATCTGATAAACATATATATATTGCGGCTGGCGCAGTTGGTCAGTACAGTTGGTGTGCCAGCCATATCGGATCAGTATAATGCCACCATGAATTAGAGCCATATATTATGACAATTAGAGCGAATTCTAGCTATCACTCATACATAATCCAAGGTAGGATAATGTGAGAATATATTGTGAGTTATCAGATTTTTTGTCTATACATAGCAGTTAAATGGCGAAAATATGCGAAATTTGTTGTGAGTTTATTGTTTTACAAGACAAACGAAACACACGATATATGGATAATGGCAACGAGAATAATATCTCTGGAAGGGAGAAGTTTGATATGAAGGCGTGGATGGAGGAACATCCTCAGGAGTATGGCGAGTTTGCTGCGGCGATGGGCGAAGCGGACTTGCTGGAGGTGTTTCTGTTGGGTTCGGCTGCGTTTAATACGTCGCCGGAGTTCCAAAAACGGCTGGAGAATATGATTGACCTTGACAATATGGACTTGGATGAGCTTTTGAAGATTCTTCAAGAGTCGGATTTTGCTGAGAAGATATTTGGCGAACAGGCAGAAGGGAGTGAATGGGCTAAATACCGGTTGCCCTTTGCCGCATGGCTCAAATATGGACGCTCTTCTGAAATGATGGTGGATAATATTGAGGAAGCGGCACTGTCGATTGACAACAAACAGTACCAGTGGCAGCTTGCAAAGTTCCTGAAGGCATTTCTTGCGAGGGAAGTTGAAGACAAACGACGCTCGCGCAAGGATTTGAAGGAGTATCTTGATTATCGAAAAAGTATCGATAACGGCAATTTGGCTGATTGGGCGTTGGAGGGCATCGACGAATCTAAACCGACCGCTAAAATTACGGAGAATACGGAATTGCCCCATGACCTTCTTTCCCTTTTGGCATCTCACGACAGTGAGATTGTTAAGCGCATTGGCAAATGGATAGAAACACATATCCGTGGCGTTGACATCGCACACTTATATGTCGCACTTGTCGAGTCTGGCGAACTGGCTCCGTCAACACCTGTCAAGCGATTTGTCGGGATACTATCCGCCACATTCCCTGAATGCAAAATAGTCGGCGGCCGTCAGGTACAGAAGAGTGTAAGCACACTCCAAGGCTTATCCCCCAATCGCAAGCAATTCATCAAAGACGAGCCTGAACATCGCTTCGCTATTGATTCTATAAAGACTGATATTTTGCGAATCAGCACTGATGGAGTAGACTGAAATAGCCTCTTTTCAATTCGTTTGATTCGTTTTAGAGTTCGCGAACTTAACGAATCGCCAATTCTTTTTAATCCAAGAAATTACGCTATACTTTTGCGCCATCGTTCCATTTCGGAGCGGTGGCGTTTCCGTCTTAAGCCGTCAGCGGAGGCGCCCAAAAAATGATGGCAATAGACATAAATATGCAAGATCTTTTAGATATTCTCAATGAAGGTCGCGCTCACGTCAAGGTAGAGATGAGCGCCGAAGACCTCAAGGCGTTTTCCGAAGACCTGATCCGTCGGGCAAAGGATGAACTCGGTTCAATGGTAGAGGCTGCAAAGAAGGAACGAATGCTCACCAAAACCGAAGTCAAGGAACTTTTCGGAGTGTGCGATGCAACACTATGGCATTGGGCGAACAAAGGAATCCTCAAACCTGTCAAGACCGGCAACAAGATTATGTATCCGGAATATGAGGTACGCAAAGCTCTCGGACAACGTAACATCAATATCCAAGCACCATGAAAGCGAATGGCTATTACAACCATCCACGCGTTCCATTGGAAGCCGGATGTGGATTGATCGAGGAGGATAGCATTGCCTTTACCAGCGTTTCCGGTAAAACTGCCGAAACTCCTTCTTTCCCTTTAGAGATATTCCCGAAAGCTATCCGAGACATCATCGAGGCTCTTGAGGAGTATGAGAACTATAATGTTGATTTCACAGCGGCTTCATTCCTTACGGTATTCGCGGCTGCTATGGGCAACACATGGTCAGTCCGCTTCATGACCGGGTGGGTAAGCCGACCGATAATCTACATGGTGCTTGTCGGCTCGCCGAGCTGCGGCAAGACTCCGCCTTTGCAACAGGCGGTCGCACCTCTTCTCAAACTCGACGGAGAGTATGACGTGTTATATTGTAAGGAGATGGAAACCTTCCGCCGGTGGGAACGCATGTCGGCAAAGCAGCGTGAGAGATATTCTCTACCTGAAGAAATGAAGATGCCTCAGCGAAAATGCCATGTGGTGGTTGACTCGACCGTAGAGGCTCTTATCGGAGCGTTGCGCGACAATTCACGCGGAGTGCTGATTTACAAGGATGAGATAGACAGCCTTCTTTCCAATTTCAACCGCTATAACGGTTCGGACGAGGGCTACTTTCTCAGTCTGTTCAGCGGCACGCCTTTCAAGTACAGCCGAAAGTCAAGCAACGAGCATATCTTCCTCTCCAATCCCTACTGTTCGATTATCGGCTCTACGCAGCCCGGGCGTTTGGGCGAACAGTTCGGCGGCAAGCGAATGATGAATGGCTTTTCATCACGTTTTCTGAAAGTCTATCCCGAAATTGACAAGATGCCGTCGTGGAACGACACCGCCATGCCGGACGGCGTTCTTGAAGAATGGGAGCGAATTATCCGAAAGGTGGTAACAGTCACTCCTTCAACAGACCAAGAGGGAAAAGCAACCTCAATAGAGCTAATGTTTTCCCAAGAGGCGAAGCTCCGCGTAATTCAATGGAAAGACGAGGTCAATAACAAAGCCTATGCTGAAACGGATTCGGATGCTGTCAGGGCGTTGTGCGGCAAACTGGAAACTTATCTCGTCCGCTTCTGTCTGGTCATACAGATTATGCACGGTATCTGTGGAGAATCGGGAATGAATGAAATTGAACCGAAAACTGCCGAACTCGCCATAAGGCTCACCGAATATTTCAGAAACATGGAGAGCCGGATTGCTCCGGAGATTGAAACCGGCATCCTCGACAACCGGTTCACCGAGTTACTCGGAAACCTCAGGGATTCGTTCACCACGGCAGAAGCTGTCCGGGAAGCTCTGCAACTCGGAATCTCTGAATCCTCGGTCAAGAGATTCCTGAGAGACGGAGGCCGAGGATTCGTGAAGAAAAAGTCACACGGTTGCTATCATAAAATATGACGCATGCGCTGACACTATGAACTTTTGACATTATGACATTTTCGACCGAGGTCGAACTGACTGAGACACCCCGGTTACTCACGCCTGATTTGGAGTATCGACCTTGCTTTGCAAGATATGCCGATTGTGTCCACAACGGCAATCCCGCCTCCCCCGAGGGGAGGGTCAATCCAGCTCGAAACTCGCAGTCTTTTGTCTAATGATACATTGTCCGTGAACGATTATAGACTGAAAAATGAATGATGATAGACTGAAAATCTGCGGTTGATAGATTATTCAGCATCGCGTTTATCATGAACCGTGATACTTCGGTTTATCGGTCATCGGTACATCGGATAATCGGTACATGGGATAAGTTATAATGAGTCATTGGATAATGTATCATCGGGTAACGGAGCATTGGGTAATCAGATGATTGAGACATTCAGGTATTTTATCATCAAGGTACCAGGTCATCAAGACATCAGGGTTCCAAGTCATCAAGTCACACAGCCTTCATTGTATCAAATATTCAATCCACCAATCTATCAAACCAATCTATCTTAAAAAGTCAATCTCTATGACGGATAAAAAATCCATTACTATAAAAATACGTGTCGATTCGCAGACACACGCAGAAATACAGTCAAGAGCCGACAGATATACCGATGGCAACCTAAGCGCGTTTGTACGCTGCGCCACACTCAAATATGAAGAGCAGCCGATTACCGACCACGATAATCCCCGGATGTTTGCCTTGATCAAGTCCGCTATCAAGCTCATAGAACGGACCGGTACCAACACAAATCAGGTTGCAAAGCACATCAACGAACAGCAGAAAATGAGTCCTTACTCGTTGCGGGCGGCAGATCTTCTTCCCTTCGGTCAGTTTTGCGAGGATACCGATAAAATCCGGCAGATGCTGACTTACCTCTATAACATGATAATATCAGGGAAATGATAGTCAAGAAGCTCAACGATGTGTCCGGCGGCGGTTTCCCCGGCGCTCGATATAACGAGAAAAAGATTGCTGATGGTGTGGCAACCCTTATGGCGATGGAGAACGTCAGCGAGGCGTTGCGCCACAATGTCGAGACGCTGCACCGTTTCGGCCTTGATGCCTCGGCAGAAGTCGAGAGGTATCTGAAAGAAAACTCTAAGACTTATGGCAATACAAAGACGACACGTTTTCAGTTCCATGTGTCGGCCTCTGTGAAAGGACGCGCCATGTCGCCGGAAGAACTCACCGACTTCGCGCGTGAACTTATGGAGGGGATGGGCTATGCCCGTCAGCCGTATTTTGTTTACGCCCATCATGATACCGGCAACAATCATGTGCATATTCTCTCAACGAGAATAAAGCCTAACGGTTATGCCATTTCTGACCATCAGGACAGGCGCAGGCTTAACGAGTGTGCCAACCGCATACTCGCGCCTGACATCAGTAAAGACATAGAGCGTATTTTCGGCTACGACTACGAAACGGAGGGGCAGTTTGCCAATATAGTTAAGGCTCACGGCTACAAGATAGAGAAATCGCTCGACGACTACCGTCTGTTCAAGTGTGGCGGCAATGCCGGGAATATCGCCATCAGCGACATTCTCAATCGAATCACCAAGAACAGCCCCAAGCGCAAAGACCGCGCTACGCAGCTTCGCGCCATAATCCGGAAATACAAGAGTGAGATAGCCGATGGAAAATGTCAAAGTGTTGATAATGTCAAAGTGTCAAAAGGTAAGAAGCGAAAGCCGGTAAAAGCAAAACTGAACACCGACATCCGCAAAATACTTGATAACCACGGCAAGCCGTTGAGCGAGGAGAACTGCCAGCGCATACAGACTCTCATTGATGTCCTCAAGACAAAGTTTGGCATAGACATCAGTTTCCAGAAGGACAAGGACGGCAGGGTGAGAGGCTACAGTATAATCGACCATGCCGAAAAGATAGCTTTCGATGGCAGCAAGGTGATAAAACTGTCGGAGCTTATTGATTTCGCCATCAAGCCGCAAAGGAAACCGTCGCCGCTTGACGTGTACCGCGACCTGTTCACTGTCGAGGTGGGCAAAGACGGCAAAGGGAACTATATGCTCATCAATGTCAAAGACGGCTCGACGTACCGCAAGCCAATCTCACAGAGGCAGTACGCATGGTATAACGGCGTGAAAGATGACGAGCGCGAGGATGTAGGTCTGACAATAGCAGCCACGATGTTCTCCGAGGAGATATTAACCGAATATCTCATGCGCCATCCTATATACAACCATCAAGAGAGGATAAAAGGCATGGCAGTTGTCAAACATAGAAACGGCAACTACTGCCTCCGCGTAGTACTGACAGACGGCTATATTCCATTGATAGACTTAACTCCCGAGGAAGAAGCCAAGTTCCGTTCGCTCCATACTGACGAACAGGCCCGACAGGATTTCCTGCTGTCAATAGCCATGCTGCATCTTACTCGAAAGGATGCCGAGGCGGTTAAAGACAGAATAAAACAGAATACCCAATCAAAAGCCGGAGTCCGTATTCTCCCTTCCCGACCACAGGACTACTCCCCGGAAATCTCGCAAGTGTTCACATTAAACCTTGCCAACGCACTATCTTCCCTCAATGTAAGTTCCGGCTCATCCGGCTACAAGCGCGAGCACGAAGTCGGCAACCGCTCCCGCTACGACGACATCGACGATCGTCAGTCGGGCACACGGCTTACAATGTAAGAATGAAATAGTGACTATCTCAACGCACCACGCCGATAGTCACTATTATTTTGCGGAGGATTTAATGTAGAGTTTAATCGGATTTAAAATTAAACGCTACTTTTTAATACCGTTTAATCAAGCCGATTTATCGTGGTTTATAGCGATTTAGATAGTGACTATTATAGTGACTACGCCCTGTAGGGACTAAAAGAAAAATCGCTAACTCCGTGAGAATTAGCGATTTGACTTTTGTTTGGGTGGTACCACCAGGAATCGAACCGGGGACACAAGGATTTTCAGTCCTTTGCTCTACCAACTGAGCTATGGCACCGTTTGTTTTTGTGGTTGCAAAGGTACGAAATAATATTGTATTTGCAAAATTTTTAGGCGTTTTTTTGATAAAAATATGAATAATCTTTACGATGTATGATTTTATAGTCTGTTTATCAAGAGACACAGGGATGTCTCACTTAAGTGGATTCCATCCCTGTGCTTTAAGTTCAAATTCATTGCCGTCGTATGTAACAAGCATCTGTCCAAGTTCCGGACGCGTTATGTGTCCGATGAGCTTCACACCCTCCAGCGACTCTATTTTTTCGTGGTCGCCAATCGGAACGGTGAACAGCAGTTCGTAGTCCTCGCCGCCGTTGAGTGCGCAGGTCGTTACATTCATGTTCAGTTCTTCGGCCATTACGGCAGTCTGATAGTCTATCGGAATGTTCTTCTCGTATATTCTGCATCCACAGTTGCTTTGTTTGCATATGTGCATAAGCTCGCTACTGAGTCCGTCGCTTATGTCCATCATGGCGGTAGGGTGGATGTTGTTTTCGCGCAAACGTGCTATAATGTCGCCTCGTGCTTCCGGTTGCAGTTGTCGTTGCAGCAGATATTCCTTTCCGGCGAAGTCTGGTTGAAAGTGTGCCAGCTCTTCAAGAGCTCGCTTGTCTCCCTTTTTCTTCGCTTCGTTCACCTGCTGGTAGTACACGCTTTTTTCACGTTCAAGGAGCTGTAGTCCCATATACGCGGCCCCGAGATCGCCGCTGACACATATCAGGTCGGTGTCGCGTGCGCCGTTTCTATATACTATATCGGCCTTGTCGCCTTCTCCTATACATGTTATGCTTATGGCCAGTCCGGTGTAGGATGATGTCGTGTCTCCTCCGACTACATCCACTCCCCATTTGTCGCATGCCATGCGCAGACCGCTGTAGAACTGCTCTACGTCTTCTATTGTGAATCTTTTGCTCAGCGCAAGACTCACGAGCATCTGACGCGGTGTGCCGTTCATTGCGAATATGTCGCTTATGTTCACCATTGCCGATTTATATCCGAGGTGTTGCATGTCGATATATGTCAGGTCAAAATGCACGCCTTCCATCAGCATGTCGGTGGTTACGAGTACCTCTTTCTGAGGATAATGGAGTACGGCGCAGTCGTCTCCCACGCCGTACTTCGTTGATTCGTTCTTCAGTTTTATGTCTTTTGTGAGATGGTCTATAAGTCCGAACTCTCCCAATTTTGAAATTTCAGTCATATGTGTTATGCCCTGTTAATCATCTCTCTCATTATTTCAGTCATAAGAGGTTGTGCCTTGTTTGCGGCAATCTGCACCTCCTCATGGCTTACTTCCACCGGTGTGTCCTCAAGTCCGAGGTCGGTGATGATGCTTATACCGAATGTCTTGATGCCGCAATGGTGTGCGACTATAACCTCAGGAACAGTGCTCATGCCCACTGCGTCGGCTCCCATGCGGTGATACATCTTATATTCTGCCGGAGTCTCGAAGGTAGGTCCCTGCACACCCATATATACACCGTGAACAACGCGTATGCCTTTCTCTTTGGCTATGGCGTCAGCCTTGGCTATCAGCTCATGGTCGTAGGTCTCGTGCATGTCGGGGAAGCGTGGCCCGGTAGGGAAGTTCTTTCCGCGCAGAGGATGCTCCGGGAAGAAGTTTATGTGGTCGGTGATGATCATGAGGTCGCCTATCTTGAACTCAGGATTCATACCGCCGGACGCGTTTGAAACGAAAAGTGTCTTTATGCCCAGTTCGTACATCACTCTTATAGGGAATGTAACTTCTTTCATGGAGTATCCCTCGTAATAATGGAATCGTCCTTCCATGGCCATGATGTCTTTGTTGCCGAGCTTGCCGAATATCAGTTTTCCTGCGTGTCCTTCAACCGTTGAGACCGGGAAATTAGGTATCTCTTTGTATGGAAACTCGTAACTGTCAGTTATTTCTGAAGCTAATTGTCCCAGGCCTGTGCCCAGAATTATGGCTGTCTGCGGCGCTGTCGTCATCCGCTCTTTTAACCAATGTGCTGTTTCTTGAATTTTCTCGTACATAGCTTATGATTTTATTGTTGAATACATTTTCTCCGTTTGCCATGAATTTTATTTTTATCGGCAGGACGAAAATATTGTTTTTGACTTCTGTGTCCAGTCCTTCCACTCCCTCAAGTCGTGCTCCGTCCTTTTCGGTTGTGATGATTATGCGCGGTTCAGGCAGGCTCTCGAATGTCCTGTTTATCTCTTCTACATCCTTCGGCGTGAACTGATGATGATCGGCAAACGTCAGTGGATGTATGTTCTTTGAGTAAGGTTCAAGGTCCATGACAATCTGCTGTGGCGAGGCAATACCTGTGAGCAGCAGTATGTTGGTGTTGTTTCCGATTTCCGACAGAGCCATCTCCTTATCTCCGAACAGTGCTTTCAGATTGCAGTATTCTATGGATGTGAAGAAAAGACTCTGGTACGGATAGAGCCCCATTGCCCGTGTCAGTACACGGTATTCCATCGGTTTGAGGTCCTTCGGACATTTTGTCACTATCACGATGTCGGCTCTCGACTTGCCGTCCTGTGGCTCTCTCAACCGTCCTGCCGGCAACAGCTTGTCGTAGATGATAAGCCGGTGATAGTCAACGAGCAGTATGTTGATGCCCGGTCTCACATATCTGTGTTGGAATGCATCGTCGAGCAGTATCACGTCTGTGTCTTTAGTAGCCTCGTCAGACGTTATGCGCTCTATGCCGTGACGGCGGTTTTTGTCGACCGCGATATATATGTTCTTGAACTTTTTCCTCATCTGGTAAGGCTCGTCACCGATGTCTCTCATCGTGACACCGTCAGTCGCGAGCACGTATCCGTGGCTTTTCCTCTTGTATCCGCGGCTAAGCACAGCCACTTTCCTCTTGTCGCTAAGCAGCGATATGAGGTATTCCACATGAGGGGTCTTGCCCGATCCGCCCACTGTTATGTTGCCTACTGATATTACAGGAATGTCATAAGGCCGGCTCTTCAGTATGCCGACGTTGAACATCATATTCCTGAATCTCACTCCGAGGCCGTACAGCCAGCTGAGTGGCAGCAACCATTCGTTTATTTTTATGAAATCACCTTCTGTTCTCATTTTATGTTAAGTACAAACGGAATACGTGCCTGTAATAATTCTCTTTCGTTCATGCTCTTAAGCATAATGAAAGGTTCGTAAAGATCGCCCAGCGTGAGTCTGAGCTGTTCGTCCAGGTAACTCTTCCGTCCCACTGACGCCAGGAACTGGTCGGTCCAGCTCGGTGCGGCAGGATAGTTCTTTGTATGATAATCTGTCAGCTTCGCGAGTGACGCCGCTTTTGCCACAGCATCGTCGAGCCCTCCGAGCTGATCAACGAGCTTTATCTTCAGTGCGTCGCTTCCAAGCCATACTCTTCCTTGTGCAATTTTCTCGATGTCGGACGTCTTCTGGTGTCTGCCGTCTGCCACACGCTGGCGGAACAGCTGGTAGCCACGGTTAACATAGCCTTGCAGATAGCTCAGCTCTTCGTCGTTGAACGGACGTGCCATCACGTTGCCGAACGTACTGTTGCGGTTGGTCTTAACTTCGTCGAATTTCACTCCGAGCTTTTGCGTGATGAGACCGCTCATGTCCGGAATTGCGGCGAAGATGCCGATGCTTCCCGTCAGAGTGTTGGGCTGTGCCACAATCCAGTTGGCCGGGCAACTCATATAGTAGGCGCCTGATGCGGCATAGTCGCCCATTGATATTACTACAGGTTTCTTTTTCTTCAGCTCGGCCACCTGATGCCATATCTGTTCAGACGCATAAGCGTCGCCACCGCCTGAGTTCACACGGATTACAACGGCTTTCACGTTGTCATCGTTCATAAGGTCCTCAAGATCTTTGCATACGTCCGGTCCCACGATGCTGTGTCCTTGTGAGAACAGCGAGGCCCCGCCGGCCTGTACTATGCTTCCGTAGGCATAATATACAGCTATCTGATCGCCTGTGGATTTTCCGCCTTTTATGTTGGCCATTTCCGCAAGCCCTATCTGGTTTATGCTCCGGTCTTGTCCTATCTTTAGCAGTTTCTTCACCTCGTTCTTCACCTGGTCAGAGTATATCAGCCCATCTACCATCTTATATTTCAGAAGGTTCGCTGTCGGCTCGAACATTATCAGTCTGTCGGCATAGGCATTGAGCGAGTCCGGATTTATCTTTCTGCTTTCAGCCACCGCTTTACGCACATTGTTCCAAGTGCCGTTGATGAACGCCGATACCTGTGTGCGGTTGGCGTCGCTCATCTTGTCTTCGGTATATGTTTCGGTGAAGCTCTTGTATGTTCCAACCTTAACGACCTGGTATCTCACGCCGAATTTAGCCATCAGATCCTTGTAGAACTGTGGCTGTGAGCCGAGACCGTGCCAGTCTATCATACCTTTCGGGTTGATGAATATCTTGTCGGCGGCAGTCGCTATGTAATAAGTGCCCTGCGAATAGCTGTCGGCGTATGCCACAATCCACTTCCCGCTTTTCTTGAAGTCGAGCAGGGCATTGCGTATTTCCTGCATTGTGGCATATCCTGTCTGCAGCACGCCGGCTTCTATATATATGCCTTTTATGTTGTCGTTGTTCTTCGCCTTCTTGATGGCAGACAGTATGTTGTCAAGTCCAAGGTTGTTGACAGTGTTGCCGGTGAGCTGTCCGAGGATGTTTTCCTGTCCCTGTTCCTCAATTACTCCGGACAGGTTGAGCACCATTACGGAATTGTCGCTTACCTTCTGTGTGGCTTCTCCCGAGGCAATCATGCCAATGATGCTTACTACTCCCATCACACCGGCAATGGCTCCGAAAATAATCAATCCGACGATTGTCGCAAGAACTTGTTTTAAGAAATTTTTCATACCGATTTTGTATTATGACATATATAAAATAATGTTTATGCAAAGATAGTGTATTTTGATTAAAATAAATGTTGTTTCCATTCCTAATTTTCGCTGTCTTCATATTTTAATGTCGTAGTGAAGACGAAGTGCGCATCTGTATGTTGGCCGTATCTGCACTGGTAAGGATACGGAGATGCGTCACGAAACGTGCCCGGTCTGAAAAATGTCTGTCCGTTATTTGCTGTGTTTCATATAAACGGCGTATCTTTGCAACATCGTTTTCTCAGTCATCACAAAAGTATGAAACAACCTAAGTTCATAATAACCGACAGCGGGTATTTCCGTTTTGGAATGGTGAGTCTGCATAAACATCTTTTGCGTCCGGGCGAGGTGTGTATGGGAGGAGGCTTTTACGAGTTCGATACTGTGTCCATGAGGATGATACTCACAGGGCAGTCGTATGATTTCGGGCCGCCATGTTGGAACGCTTTCGACAGACTGAAGGTGCCGTCGGGATGTCGTGGCATGCGCATTATTTATGTACCGGATAATCCTGCTGAAGATGATTTTGTGGTGACAGACAGACTTGATATAGAATACGTATGAGCAGAAAAGAGACATACAGATTGCAGAATGAAGCTTTTCTCGAGGAGCTGGCGGGGCACGACGACGTGCATACTCTGGATGGAGGAGTACTTTACAGGGTGATATCAGACGGCTCGGGAACGGTTGTTCCGGGTCCGAGAAGTATTGTGACCGTTCATTATACCGGTACGCTCGTTTCCGGAAAGGTGTTCGACGACACGCGTCGGCGGCAATGTCCGAAGGCGTTCAGGGTGAACGAACTAATCGAAGGATTTCAGACCGCGCTGTGTAAGATGCACGCAGGAGACCGTTGGCAGGTGTTCATCCCGTGTCAGAAAGGTTACGGACGAAAGGCGATGGGCGACATACCCGGATGCTCCACGCTCGTCTTTGATGTGGAACTTATAAGTGTGGCTTGAGTCATAGTGTTAAGGAATGAGTATGATGGATATTACAGACAGTGTGCGTTTGCCGGTTGTCCGCCTGTTGTTGATTTATGTTTTGGCTGTCAATGTCGTGACATTCTTTGTATATGGCATCGACAAATATAAGTCCAAACACGGTAAGTGGCGCATACCGGAAGCGACGTTACTTGCGTGGGCTGTCGTGGGTGGTAGCATCGGAGCATGGTGTGGAATGAAAATATGGCATCACAAGACGCTTCACCGCAAGTTCAGATATGGAGTTCCGGTAATATTCGTGCTTCAGATTGTGCTTGCGACATATCTATATCGACTTTTATCGTAGGGCATACGGTGGTGCACTATACGTCATCTCAGGTTAATACCTTCAATATGTTTTTTATCGCTTTTTCTTGAGCTTTGCATAAATATGCAAAATATGGTGGTAAAAAATTTTTACAGTTGAAATTTCCAAAATAGAAAATTGACAGTTCGGAAAACGTGTATGGAAATGCCGTTTCTGAGTGTTCGTGTGCCGCTTGGAGCCAGACTCGTTTGCGAAATGGTGCTTTCTGTGCTGTAATAAGCAGCTTTTCATGGCCTGATAAAGCCTTTTCCGGCGTGTAATATGGGCTTTTCTGCATGCCGGAAAAGGCTCTTTCGTGATGTCTTTTCTCGCATGATATTCTGTAATTCCGCGCAATGTTCTGATACATAATGCTTTATGCCAAGTGCTCAAAACTCGCGTATTTCGAGGCAGGAGATGTCTTGTCCGAAAATATTCGGGCTATGAAGAGATGACGTCGGCCGACAGACTGCGTTTTTGTATAAATATACTGAAATGGTGAATAAATATTCACACGTCATGATATGCTTCTTTGTGGGCTGTCAGAGCATGCGGACATGGTGATGGAAAGATGTGACAGATTTGTCACTTGTGGGCTGACAATTCTGTCAGTTCGACTTTTTGGCATGGTTTTGGCTGTTAAGCGGGTGAACGTGTCCGATAAGGATACGCATACAACACATAGTTAAGATTAAACATTTAAAAAAAATAACCGTTATGAACATTAAACCATTAGCAGACAGAGTGCTGGTACTTCCGGCACAAGCTGAAGAAAAAGTTGGAGGAATTATAATTCCTGATACAGCCAAAGAGAAACCACAGCATGGCAGCGTTGTTGCTGTCGGACAGGGCAAGGCAGACGAGCCTATGGTTCTTAAAGAAGGTGACGAAGTGCTTTATGGCAAATATTCAGGAACAGAACTTGAGTATGAAGGTGTTAAATACCTCATCATGCGTCAGAGCGATGTACTTGCTGTTGTAGGCAAATAATGACATACAAACATTTTAATAAGACAAAAATAAATATCAGATAATTATGGCTAAGGAAATAAAATATAATATAGAGTCTCGCGATCTGCTCAAAAGAGGTGTGGATCAGCTTGCAAATGCAGTTAAGGTGACACTTGGTCCTAAAGGCCGCAATGTTGTCATTGAGAAGAAGTTCGGTGCTCCGCAGATTACAAAGGACGGTGTTACGGTTGCAAAGGAAATTGAACTTGAGAACCGTTTCGAGAATACAGGTGCACAGCTCGTAAAGAGTGTTGCAAGCAAGACCGGTGATGATGCAGGTGACGGTACAACAACAGCAACAATACTTACACAGGCCATCGTAACAGAAGGACTGAAGAACGTTACAGCCGGTGCGAACCCAATGGATCTGAAACGTGGTATAGACAAGGCTGTCAACGCAGTTGTTGATTATATAAAGAACAACTCAGAGCAGGTAGGCGACAACTATGACAAGATTGAACAGGTTGCGACAGTATCTGCAAACAACGATCCTGAAATCGGAAAACTGCTTGCTGACGCAATGCGTAAGGTTTCTAAGGACGGTGTTATCACAATCGAGGAAAGCAAGAGCCGTGACACCAGCATAGGTGTTGTTGAGGGTATGCAGTTCGACCGTGGTTATCTGAGCGGCTATTTCGTAACAGATGCCGACAAGATGGAGTGTGTTATGGACAACCCATACATTCTTATCTATGACAAGAAGATAAGCAACCTGAAGGACTTCCTGCCAATTCTTCAGCCGGCAGCAGAGAGCGGACGCCCGATGCTTGTAATTGCTGAGGATGTTGATTCTGAGGCTCTCACCACATTGGTTGTAAACCGTCTGCGTGGTGGATTGAAGATCTGCGCAGTCAAAGCTCCTGGATTCGGCGACCGTCGTAAGGCAATGCTTGAGGATATCGCAGTTCTGACCGGTGGAGTTGTTATTAGTGAGGAGAAGGGTCTTACACTTGACAAGGCAACTCTCGAGATGTGTGGTACATGTGATAAGGTTACAGTCAACAAGGATACCACAACCATCGTAAACGGTGCCGGTGACAAACAGCTCATCGCTGACCGTGTCGCTCAGATTAAGAACGAGATTTCCAACACAACAAGCTCTTACGACAAAGAGAAACTGCAGGAGCGTCTGGCTAAGCTCTCTGGTGGTGTAGCAGTGCTCTATGTAGGTGCTAACAGCGAGGTTGAGATGAAAGAGAAGAAAGACCGCGTTGACGATGCACTCTGCGCAACACGTGCAGCAATCGAGGAAGGTGTTGTTGTTGGTGGTGGTACAACATACATCCGTGCTCAGGAAGCTCTGAAAGACCTTAAGGGTGACAATGCTGACGAGCAGACTGGTATCAATATCGTAGCACGTGCAATTGAAGAGCCGTTGCGCCAGATTGTTACCAACGCCGGTGGCGAAGGTGCAGTTGTTGTTCAGAAAGTTCGTGAAGGCGAAGGTGACTTTGGTTACAACGCACGTACAGACACTTATGAGGATCTGCGCAAGAAGGGCGTTATCGATCCTGCAAAGGTTGCCCGTGTTGCTCTTGAGAATGCTGCTTCAATTGCAGGCATGTTCCTCACAACAGAGTGCCTCATCGTTGACAAACCGGAAGAGAAGCCGGCAATGCCAATGGCACAGCCTGGAATGGGTGGCATGATGTAATTTAGATATGCATAAAATATAAATATTTGTGAAGGGGATGACTCTGAATAGGGTCATCCCCTTTTCGTGTTCTGCATCTGTGTTTTTTGACAGCGCACATTTGTTTTTTGATATTGTCAATATGTTTTTTGATACTGTCAGTATGTGAGAAGTCTTTATGCCAGACGGTATTTTGGATTACATATATTTTATTGTTACATTTGCAGAAAACGGAGCGTAATAAATTTTGGATGTACCATCGGGTATAATCAGTGTTTTACGCATTCTTAAACCTAATTAATATACTTATTATGATTAAAAAGAAATTATTGTTCGCGTCATTGCTATTGATGTGCGCAAATGTGGCCAGTGCATTGGATGTGGTCGGGTTGCGTGTGATGACGCAGAAAAATCCACAGGGCATTGACGACAGCGAGCCGTGTTTCAGTTGGAAGCTGGAGTCTGATGAACGTTCTGTGGTACAGACATCTTATCGTATTGTCGTTACGGATGGAGCTCCAGATGGAAGTGTCGTGTGGGATTCCGGTGTTATTGAGTCGTCGGAATCGTCGAACGTACCTGCCGCTGGCATAACTTTGCAGCCGTCAACACGTTATTATTGGACTGTGACGGTGAAAGACAACAAAGGCAATGAAGCACGTTCGTCGGAGCAGGCATATTTTGACACCGGTCTGATGAATTCCGGATGGAGTGGGGCTAAATGGATAAAGGCTTCGGACGATGCTTATGGTACGATAACCGAAAGTGTGAAGAATTATACTGTTGAAGCCGATTTCGAGATAGAGCATACTGCTGCAGGTTTGTGCTTCGGAAAGACAGGCGATGGCAATTTCTATATGTGGCAGATTAGTACAAAGGATCAGAACAATCCGGTGTTCCGTCCGCATGTATGGAATAACGGTACCCCGGCATTGATAACAGAGTTGTCGCTCAAGGAAAAAATTGATGTCAGAAACGGTGAGACTTATCATCTGCGCATAGAAATAACAAACGACGGACACCGTGTTACGACCTACATCAATGATGTGATGATTGATGAACGCGACGGAAATTTCCCGTATGGAGATGTCGGCATACGTCAGGATTATGGCGATTATGACATGCAGCCGGAAATAGCATACTTTGATAATATCAAGGTTACGACGGCTTCAGATGATGTCCTGTTCTCAGAGGATTTCTCGCAATCTAACAAATTTTCTGCCGGCGAGGTCGTTGACGGCAGACTTTATGTCGTAGGCTCTACACAGCAGAGTGTATATGTTTGGCAACTTAATGTGGTGGCTAATCTCAGATATACAGTCGAGACAGACATGACGTTGGAGAGAGACAATGCGGCAATAGTGTTTGGCGCGACTTCGAATAATACATATTATATGTGGCAGATAAATACATCGGATGAAGACTATCCGTTGCTCCGTCGCCATGTATATAATAATAGTACAACGCCATGGCACGAGGATATAAAGATTACCGCTTTCTCAAAAGACGAACTGATAGGACACGAACGTCATATCAAGATTGATGTTGACGCCAATGTCATAAGAACTTATATTGACGATCAGCTTGTTGATACTTATGAGGACAAATTCGGAATTCTGGCAAAGGGCGACCTTGGACTCAGAGTAGATAATACTTCTGAGAATGTAAAAGAAGAAGCATACTTTGACAATCTTAAAATGACAGAATATGACGGGGACGGCAATCCAGTCGTTACATTCTTCGAGGATTTCGAAGGTGAAAGTTCTGATTATTTCTATAATCCGGAGATCGTTGTCATCGACGGCAACCGCAAATGTCATATGCATGTCACAGGAGCGGAATATCGCATGATGCAGGATGCCACATACAGTGGTGCCCCGATGTTCCGTAAGAATTTCACGGTAGAAAAGAAAGTGAAGTCAGCAAAACTATACACCTCAGCTCTTGGTGTTTATAATGTGTTTGTGAATGGTAAAAGAGTGGGACATCTTCAGCCGGACGGAACAACCATATACGAAGAACTGAAACCGGGATGGACCGATTATCGCAAACGTGTGTTCTATCAGTCGCACGATGTCACCTCGTTGTTTGTTGAAGGAAAGAATACTTTGGGAGCTATTGTTACATCCGGTTGGTGGGCAGGAGCTATCGCAAAGGGTATATACGGATCGCCTGAGACTGGATTCATCGCCAAGTTGGTGATAACATATGATGACAATACAACCGACGTTATCGTTACCGACGAGACTTGGGCATCGTCTAAAAAGGGTGCTGTAAAGAGCGGTGATATATACGACGGAGAAGTTTATGACGCACGAATCGTGACCGATTGGAATGGAAGTGATATAAAGACATGGAATGCAGTGGCTGAAAACACCGGCTTCAACGGCATAATAGAGGCAGAGAAGGGACCGTTTGTAAAGGTGCTTGATAACAACATACAGACCGTAAAGACTGCTACAATATATGAGGGAACTGTAGAAGGTTCAGGTGATTACGGCATGATAAATGTTGTAAGCAAAGTGGATGGTGACGCTCCTGTGCAGTTGAAGAAAGGTCAGTCTGTAATATTCGATTTTGGACAGAACTTTGCAGGATGGGTTGAATTCAAGGTGAATGGAAAACGTAGCACGCGTCTGCATCTGCGCTTTGCTGAAATGTTGAATGACACTGGCGAAAAGAGCAGAGCCAATGACGGACCTGGCGGAAGCCTGTATCGTGCCAACCTGCGCAGTGCTAAGGCTGAATTATATTACACAATGTCCGGTGAGGAGAACGAAACTTACAGTCCGACTAATACGTTCTACGGATTCCGTTATTGTGAGCTTACTCCGACAGATGATGTCGAGATTGTTTCAATAAAAGGTGTGCCTATAAGTTCTTCGCATGACGATATCGGTTCTATTTCAACTGACAATGAGATGGTGAACAGACTTATTAGTAACATCATATGGGGACAGCGCAGCAATCTTATTTCTGTTCCTACTGACTGTCCGCAGCGTGATGAACGTCTTGGATGGACCGCAGATACACAGGTGTTCTCAAATACAGCGATGTATAATTCTAATGTATCAGCATTCTATCAGAAATGGATGACTGACGTTCGCGACGGACAGCGTGAGGACGGTGCCTACTATGATATTGCTCCTGTCAGCTGGACTGAATTTGGAAACGGAGCATGGGCCGACGCCGGTGTCATTGTTCCTTGGAATGTTTATGTTATGTCAGGAAATAAGAAGATAATCGAAGACAATTATGAGTCTATGGAGAAATTCATGACATGGTTGTCAACACAGCAGGGCGAAGACTATCTGTATCAGGGCGGAGGTATTGCCCACGGCGACTGGTTGTCTTTCGCAACAACCGATCCTCGTTATGTCAGTGTGGCATATTATGCTTACGATGCTCAACTTATGGCTAAGATGTCACGTGTGCTCAGTAAGTCTGAGAACGATGAGTATGCACAGAAAGCTGTCAAATATGAGACTCTGTTCAATAATATAAAGGATGAGTTCCAGAAACGATTCTTCATTGCTTCTACAGGAGCGTTGATGCGTCCTACACAGACTGCTTGCCTGTTGGCTCTCAACTTCAAACTTTATAAGGATGAGAATCAGTATAATTATCTCACAAAACGACTTGAAAGTCTTATAACATCAAATGGTGACAAACTGAATACCGGGTTTGTGGGTACTGCTGTCATCAATACGACTTTGTCTGACAATGGTCTAACTGACAAGGCTTACAATCTGTTGTTGCAGAGAGAATGTCCTTCTTGGTTGTACAGCATCGATCAGGGTGCTACAACGATGTGGGAGAGATGGGACTCTTATACTAAGGAAAAAGGATTCGGAGACGCGGCTATGAACTCTTTCAACCATTATGCTTATGGAGCCGTTGGAGAGTGGATGTATCGCAATATGGCGGGTATTGGCGTAAGCGAGGAGAACCCGGGATTCAAGCATATCGTTCTCCGTCCGAATATAGACAGTCGTCAGTCGATACCGGAAGGTCAGGAAAGAATAAACAAAGTGGATTGCAGTTATGACAGTAATTATGGAAAGATTGTGTCTTCATGGACTGCCAGCGACGGGGTTATGTCTGATTACAATGTTGTTGTTCCCGCAAATACAACGGCGACTCTTTATCTGCCTGTGCTGAATGAGAATACGGCAGTTTATGAAAACGGTACACCTATAGCTGACGTGGATGGAATAGAGTTTGTGAAATATGAAAATGGAATGAATGTTTATAATCTCGGTTCAGGCTCATATCATTTTACAACTGACGTTTCCAACAATATTACAGAGATTAATACAGACGTGAAGGTGTCGGTTTATCCGAATCCTGTAAAAGACAGACTCTATTTGTCATGCAACGAAGAGATATCAAAGGTGAACCTTTGCTCTATGTCAGGAAATATTGTAAAGACCATAAATGGAAGTTGTTCAAGTATTGATGTGTCGGATATGTCTGCCGGAGTATACCTGCTTAATATCTGGTGTAAGGATGGAGTACATACGACAAAAGTGATAAAACAGTGATATAATAGCTTATTTAATTGGTACATCAACCGCACTTGCCGCTTTTTACCGTCGGCGAGTGCGGTTTTTTGATGTTTTTTTCTTAATTTCGCAACGTGATGTGAATGTCATGTATGATGGATTCAGTGACTTATGTTACAATATGTAACAATAAGAGCTGATTGCATGTCATATCCCGGTTTTAGTATGTATGCTCTATTATGACATAAACATGTCTTATGAGATATGTGCATACGTTATTTTATGGAGTAGCATTACGGATATTCCTTTACCGGATATATTATCAATTTATTGAAGAATTATATAATAGGAACGCTTTGGAAAAGTTAGTTGATCTGTACAGAATGTGGCGTGGTGAGAATCCGACACACATAGAGAAATTGCAGATGGCGGGCAGTAACCGCGAGTATTATCGTTTGTCTGATGAGAATGGTGAAACCGTTATTGGTGTGATAGGTACCAGTCGTGACGAGAACCATGCGTTTATATATCTGTCAGAGCATTTCACCAAACGTCAGTTACCGGTTCCGCAGGTGCTTGCTGTGAGTGAGGATGAGCGTTGCTATTTGCAGACAGATCTTGGTACGGTGTCTTTGTATGATGCGGTGAGCGGTGGACGACAGGCCGGTGGACGATATAATCAGCATGAGAAAGCTTTGTTGGCAGAGACCATCAGACAGCTGCCGAACATACAGATACGTGGAGCTCGGGGCTTGGAGTGGGATAATTGTTATCCTCAACCTGAGTTTGATGAGGAAAGTGTTCTGTTCGATCTCAATTATTTTAAATATTGCTTTCTGAAACCGTCGGAGCTTGATTTCCACGAATTGAAACTTGAGGCTAATTTCAGATTGTTCGCAAAGGATCTCACTGCAGAAAAGACCGACAGCTTTCTGTATCGTGATTTTCAGGCTCGCAACGTCATGCTCGACGCGAACGGACATCCATATTTCATAGATTTCCAGGGCGGACGTAAGGGACCATATTATTATGATTTGGCTTCTTTCCTTTGGCAAGCCTCTGCAAAATATCCTCATAAACTGAGACGCGAGTTGGTAGCCGAATATTATAATTCGTTGAAAGACTATACGGAAGTTCCGTCAATACGTCATTTTGTAGAACGGCTCGGATTGTTTGTACTTTTCCGTACGCTTCAGGTTTTGGGAGCTTATGGTTTCCGTGGCTATTTCGAGCGTAAGAAACATTTCCTTGACTCCATACCTCCGGCAATGGAAAACTTGCGTGAGCTGCTTGCAATGCAGCGCGGATTCCCTTATCCTTATATGATGGATATGCTGCGTCGGCTTACAGAACTGCCGCAATATGCACGTATAGAGCAGCCGGCTTTGAGCCGCTCGGATGGTTTCAAGACAACCGATGACAATGTATATAAGGCTCATCCGCAAGATGGACCGGCCACATTCTCAAAGTATGACGGCAAAGGCCCTTTGGTTATCCGTGTGTTCAGCTTTTCGTATAGAAAAGGTATTCCGGCTGATGAATCGGGAAACGGCGGCGGATATGTGTTTGATTGCAGGGCAACTCATAACCCAGGACGTTACGAACCGTACAAGAAACTTACTGGACTTGACGAACCTGTGATACGATTTCTTGAGGATGACGGAGAAATACTTACTTTCCTTGATAATGTATATGCACTTGCTGACAAGCATGTGGAGCGTTATATACAGCGAGGCTTTACGGATCTGATGTTCTCGTTCGGTTGTACCGGCGGTCAGCACCGTAGTGTTTATTCTGCGCAACATCTGGCAGAGCACCTTAATTCTAAATATGGAGTTGAGGTTAGGATAGTGCATCGCGAGCAGAACATCGAACAAGTATTGGAGTCAAAGCCCTCAAACGCACGATGAAACTCTTTGTCATTTGAAATAAAATACGTAATTTTGCATACGTAAAAACTTTTTCCCGACAGATGATGCAGGCAATGATTTTTGCAGCCGGCCTCGGCACACGTTTGAAACCTATAACGGATACCAAACCGAAAGCTTTGGTTGAAGTAGGAGGCGAACCGTTGCTGCGCCGTGTGATAATGAATCTGAAAGATGCAGGGACGTCAAGAATAATTGTTAATGTCCATCATTTTGCTGGGCAGATAATAGAATATCTTCAGGCGAACAATAACTTCGGAATTGACATAAGAGTGTCTGATGAGTCAGAGAATTTGCTTGATACCGGAGGTGGAATAAAGAAAGCATCTCCGCTGTTTTCTCCCGAATCGCCTATTCTCATTCACAATGTGGATATTCTCAGCAATGTAGATTTACGGAAGTTTTATGACGGATGTGGTGACGCAGACGCAAGACTGCTTGTGAGCAATCGCAAGACAACTCGTTATTTGTTGTTTGATGACGATATGCGTCTTGTGGGATGGACCAATGTGCAGACGGGAGAAGTAAAATCTCCTTATGATGACATTGATGTGTCGGCATGTCATATGTTTGCTTTTGCAGGCATCCATGTAATATCTCCGTCAATGTTACAGCTGATGAAGGATTTCCCTGACAAGTTCGGTATAATAGATTTCTATCTCAGTGTATGTGCTAAAGCGGATATACGAGGTTGGCTGAAAGATGACTTGCGGCTTATGGATGTCGGTAAACTTGATACCCTGCAACAGGCTGACGATTTTGTATCCGGTCTTGAGAAAGGACGCAAGTGATTATAATGACAAAACTAACTCAATTTATATATAATGCAACAGAAGATAATAATACTTGATTTCGGTTCGCAGACAACGCAGCTTATCGGTCGCCGTGTGCGCGAACTTGATACCTTCTGTGAGATTCTGCCTTATAACAAGTTCCCGGAAGACGAAGAGGGAATAATCGGAGTGATACTGAGCGGATCGCCTTACTCGGTTCACGATGAGCAGGCATTCAAGGTGGATCTTAACAGGTTCGTGGGCAAATATCCTGTATTGGGAATATGCTACGGTGCACAGTTCATATCTTATGCCAATGGCGGAAAGGTAGAACGTACGGAAACACGTGAGTACGGCCGTGCCCATTTGCAGTATATTGATACTGACAACGCTCTGTTCCATGGCTTTGAAGCTAATTCTCAGGTATGGATGAGCCATGGCGATACAATTACGGCGATACCGTCAGATTGTCATGTTATCGCATCGACGGAGGATGTTAAATTCGCGGCTTACGCTTCATCAGAGAAACCTCTTTGGGCTGTTCAGTTCCATCCGGAGGTATTCCATACGCTCCAAGGTTCGCTTTTGCTTAAAAACTTTGTAGTAGATATTTGTGGTAGTCGTCAGGAGTGGAGCCCTGCTTCGTTTGTGGAGAGCACTGTTGCAGAGCTTAAAGAACAGCTGGGTGACGATCGTGTGATTCTCGGATTGTCGGGCGGCGTGGATTCTTCAGTATGTGCTGTGTTGTTGCACAGAGCTATCGGAAGCAACCTTACCTGTATTTTTGTGGACCACGGAATGTTGCGCAAGAATGAGTTTACACAGGTCATGAAAGACTATGAGGGCCTGGGACTCAATGTGATAGGAGTTGATGCAAGCGACAAGTTCTTCAAAGATCTCGAAGGAGTGGACGATCCTGAGAAAAAACGTAAGATTATCGGCCGCGACTTTGTCGAGGTGTTCAATGCTGAGGCTAAGAAAATCACTGATGCAAAATGGCTTGCACAGGGCACCATATACCCCGACCGCATAGAAAGTCTGAATATTACAGGAAAGGTAATAAAAAGTCATCATAATGTAGGAGGACTGCCTAAAGAGATGAATCTCAAGTTGTGTGAACCTCTGAAATGGCTTTTTAAAGATGAGGTGCGCCGTATAGGCCATCAGCTCAATATGCCGGAACGTCTTATAAAACGTCATCCGTTCCCGGGTCCTGGACTTGCTGTGAGAATTCTTGGTGACATAACACGCGAGAAAGTACGCATCCTTCAGGATGCCGACGACATCTATATCTCGAATATGCAGAGTTATATTTGTGAAGATGGCGAGCGCTTGTATGATAAGGTATGGCAGGCCGGCACCGTATTGCTGTCAACAGTAAGAAGTGTTGGCGTCATGGGAGATGAGCGTACATACGAACATCCTGTCGCACTTCGTGCTGTCACTTCTACTGATGCGATGACAGCCGACTGGGCGCATCTGCCGTATGATTTTATGGCAAAGGTGTCTAACGAGATCATTAACAAGGTGAAAGGTGTCAACCGTGTTTGCTATGACATCTCATCAAAACCACCTTCGACAATTGAATGGGAATAATTATTAGATTATTTCATGATTGATTGATATACGGATTAATATAGAGTAGGAGGAAAATATATATTTTCCTCCTACTTTTATTTTTACATATCTGATTTGGCGAATTATTTTAATTATTGCTGTCCGGTTAAAATCCAGAAGGTAAAATAAAACGTAATGTTTAATGTTTGTCAGATATGTTGTCTTTCAACAAGTCGCGTATTTCTGTGAGCAATATTTCTTCTTTAGACTGCACCGGAGCCGAAGGCTTGTTCTTTTCGTCCTCTACAGCTTTCTTTTTGGTGAATCTGTTTATCAATTTTATAATCAGAAACACGCAAAAGGCTATTATTGCGAAATCAATTACTGTCTGTATGAAGTTGCCATAATTTATGGTAGCCGGAGCAGATGCTTCGCTGTTTGTAGTTAATACGGGCAGAGTCACCTTTAAATCCTTGAAATTAACGCCTCCGATTATCCAGCCTATCGGCGGCATGATGATGTCGTTGACGACAGATGAGACAATCTTTCCGAAAGCACCTCCAATGATAACACCGACAGCCATATCAACGACGTTGCCCCTTATGGCGAAATCTCTAAACTCTTTAAAGAAACTGTTCATGGTCGAATTTTATATTATTTAATATTGTATTTCGATGCAAATATAGAATTTATTTTGTAACTTTGCACACGTAAAAGGAAGAAAAGTGGATAAGGCAGTGACATACGCTGCAACCCTTTTGGAAATTTTCCAATGATAACGGGTTTAACACTTGATTCTGAAGGAAAATATATATTTAACCCTTTATAAAAAATAAAGTAAAATGATTAAAATTGGTATTAACGGATTTGGTCGTATCGGCCGTTTCGTTTTCCGCGCAGCTCAGAACCGCGATGACATTCAGGTAGTAGGTATCAACGATCTTTGCCCGGTTGATTACTTGGCATACATGCTGAAGTATGATACAATGCACGGCGCATTCAATGGCACAATTGATGTTGACGTTGAGAACAGCAAGCTTATTGTTAACGGTAAGGAAATCCGTGTAACAGCAGAGCGCAACCCGGCTGACCTGAAGTGGAACGAAGTTGAAGCTGAATATGTAGTTGAGTCAACAGGTCTGTTCCTGACAAAGGAAAAAGCTCAGGCTCACATCCAGGCTGGTGCTAAGTATGTAGTTATGTCAGCTCCTTCAAAGGATGATACCCCAATGTTCGTTTGCGGTGTTAACTTTGATAAATACGTAAAGGGCACACAGTTCGTATCTAACGCATCTTGCACAACAAACTGTCTGGCTCCTATCGCTAAGGTTCTGAACGACAAGTTCGGTATCGTAAACGGTTTGAT